>JAABUS010000338.1_pt1 | contig 120739 bp, 37 predicted proteins | sample 5560161 | NCBI WGS metagenome assembly JAABUS01 (sample SAMN10711885, study PRJNA513376) | rock metagenome | isolation source: Antarctica rocks | place: Antarctica: Victoria Land, Trio Nunatak nord | collected 2016-01-04
CCCCTCCCCCCCCTCCTGCCCGAGCACCACCTTCCCCCTCCCCCTATCAATCTCATCCTGCATCCTCCGCCACTCCTTCCCCTTCTTCGACAGCTCCCTCAAATTCCTTATATACCACTCCACCGTCTTATCATCATCGTCATCCTTCTTATCCAGCTGCTTCTTCCGCCGCGCCTGGCTCGCCTGGTACAGGCTCCACGCCTTGGCCGGGTTCTCGACTTCCGCAAGCGCGTACTCGACGGTCCAGGCGTCGCCAGAGGTCAGGTTCTCGGGCCGGATCACGTACCGGTCGTTGACCTTGTTGCGGATCGTGAGGGTCATGGCGAGGACTTCTTGGGAGGGGTTGGGCGGTGGGGAGGTGATGGTGTCGAGGAACGGGGCGTCGGCTTGGGTGTCGAAGTCCGGGTTGTCGGGGTCTGGGCTTTCGACTCGCAGCTCTCCGGTCGCGTTTTCGGTGATTTTGTGGGTTGGCATTCCTGGGACAGCGGCTTCAGGGTCGTCGTTGTCGTCCACTTCGTTCGCATCTCCGACCTTCGAGGTCGCTGGTTGCGTGTGGTCGCTACTTTCCGTTCCTGACGATGCGTCCTCCACAAGCTCTGCTGGATCGTCTTCAGCAGCTACATTGCCCGTATCAGGGTGGTCCTGGAGCGGTTCTTCCACGACACCTTCGGGATCCAATTCTTGCTCGGAAAGGGCCGCAGCATCTTCTTCCTTGGCATCACTGAGCTCTTCGTCATCTTCATTTTCCTCCACCTCTTCCTCTGCATCCAAATCTTCCGCTGACGAAGCGACAGAATCCTCATCAGTGGCATTTTCAAGTTCCGCATCCTCCGACAGGCTCTCTCCTTTGGGGGCTCTAGTCAAAGAGGCTTCGTCGGAATCCATCTCCTCCTCCACATTGGCTTGCATGTCCGCCCATTGACCGTCATCGGCCTCCGAGTCTTCCGCTTCAGCGTCCTCCTTGCTAAGTCCCAGAATGTTTCGCTCAAACTCCTCGACTTCGCGGTCATTGGCCGACTGCAACTCATCAACTTGCTCTTCTGTCACGGGTTCTGCGAAGATATACATAAAGTTGGTCTGGGCATCACGTGTTTCGAAATGCAAGCGGAGAGACTACTAGCGTCAGTATATATTCGAAATCGGGGTCAGCGTCCCACCCACCGTTTCTGGATACTTTTTGGTAGCTCTGTCCAAAACCTGGTTTAGCAGGTCCAAGCTCAATTTGAACTCCTGATCACCAAGTGATGTATCCCACTGGCCGTGAAGGGAAGCGTCCATCTCTGCTGAACTGATGTATTGGAAGCCGAAAATCCTCTGTGTATTGTGGAAAGCAACGAAGATACCATCCATACGACCCATCCTCACCTGCAAAGAGTACTTCAAGAATGCAGCTCGAATCATGTCGAAATACTCACGCTCGTACGACTCCCAGGGGCCTAGGCGGGTTTTTATCTCGTAATCCATGCCTACCTCATGATTCTTTGCATCCATGCGAACGGAGACCACTGCTCGAGTTTTAAGATCGAACATCCCTGTTCCCGGCAGGCGAGGATCGTGGGCATCGAGCTGAGACCGCATGAGGAAGTCACCCATCGTGGAGTAATGATACGATTCCGGGGCGTTACGCTCCTCCGCAGGAACCTCGTCGGGGTTAGATTTCCGGTACCTCTCAAACTCGTCTCTGCTGAGAGTGAGCAATTTCTCCATAGACTTTCCGAGCATCATCAGAATATTAGCGCTCGCGAACTGCTTATCAGCATCCATGGCGTAGGTCCCTTCTTTCCACCTTAGGAAGACTGCGCTAGGTGCCCTTTGGATGAGGGTGAAAGTTTTTAAAGAGCTATTAACGGGAAACTCGTGTGAGAGCATATTGCATCTGATATCGCGCCATTGCGAGAGCAAGAAGTGGAAATGGGTTAGAACACCTGTCATACTAGACGAGGATCCGGTGTATCGTTTCCCGTGCGTTTGTGCGATGCTGTTGAGTGTTCTATCGCCAGAAGACGTAACGTACGCTTTCAGTGCGTTGAAGTCAAATTCTGCCACTGGCATAATTTTCTGGAGGTAGGGATCGAAGTTGTATACCCTGGACCTTGGATCTTGCAAATGGTAAACTCCGGGACTATGAACTCATCAGAAGGCCGCTGCGACTGGGTTCATCTAGGAACTTACTTGAACAAGACACGCTCTAGACCGTAGCTCATGTTCCTCACAGGAGGTTGCTCAATATCCAACGCTGAATTTTATAAGCGCAAACACTATTTGGCCATAGATCATGACCACTTACCTTTAATTTCGAGGTCCGCGGCGCTGACAGCCTTAATGTCTGCACTTTTACGTGATTGTGTCCCAGGCGGAGCTTTGAGCGACGGCGGTCTGCGCGTTGTTGATAATACCGGAGATGGTAAGCCTGTCGACGACGCTGCGTGAGACTTCGTTTTGATGGCCTTAACTATTGCATCTGGGTCGAGACTGTCGGATTGGTGTTTACGAATCTTCACGGCGCCCACATGTCTACGGAATTTAGGCGTGTCGGTCAAGTCAGCGGCTTCCTTCTTTGATGAACTCAGCGCTGGAGACGCGGGAACGACATTTCGTGTCTCCTTTGACCTCGAGCGTGCCACACCTTTCGTAGACAATGGAAGGTTTTGATCCATAGGTTTGGTTTTGACTCCTTTCGCCTCATCATCTACTCTTACTGCCTTATTCAACTGATGAACATCTGTGTGGAGCTTCAGGAGATCAGCTTCCGCTGTTCGCTTGTGGGCGTCGGTCTTCGCTTTTTTGCCGGCCATCGCGGCTGAGGGTTTGCCTTCTGTTTCTTCATCGTTGACCGCCGTCCCGTTGCCTTCCTTGTCGTCGGGCAAATGTTGGCTTCTCTTTGTGGCTGATTTCGATAATGGCTGCTTCTTGGCACTGGCCAGCTTCTTCCTTTTCAGCCTAGCCTTTCTGCCTAACTCCGTATCTTTCGACGTCACTGCTGCGCCTTTCTGAGCAATCTGCGTTGAAGTCATCACCGATTTGGGGCCTTTTTCGGAGGTTTCAGAAGCTGCACGAAGGCCTATCTTGGCTAGGTTCTGGCGGCGGAGCTCAGCGAATTGTCGCTGTAGATCTTTTTCCAATTTACTAGCTTGTGCATTTGGTATACTCCGCTTTTTAGGATCTTTCTGCATGCCATTAACCTCAAGCCTATTGTTGTTGTCCTCAAAAGGCACCAAGCATTCACTATCGAGCCCTGGATTGATTGACATACATTGTTTTTGCTGCCAACATCAGAAGGCTGTGCCTGTCTTGATGATGGCTCTCCCTTCGACTTCAGCCCAGTCCTATCTTGTGGCTTTGCATTTTGACTCGGTATTGCGTCTTCTTCAGCGTTACTGACGATTTGCGATGCTTCCGCATGCTGATTACGGGGACGCTGCGAATTCGTGATTCGGAGGCTCTGCAGACGGCAGGAAAAGCAGACATAGTTCTGACTCGGGCGTAAAGCACCTCGCGCATACTTAAAGCTCATTCAGATAGCCTCAGAGTTGCAAGTATAATTACACAGTCTGACGGACAGAAGTAGCGGTCATTGAAACCTTTTCGCGTTCCTCTTTGGCTTGGCGCGGCTAGATATTTGGACAGGGGTCTTGGACCCCTGTTCCACCGTGCAAATATCCGGACTTCTTGACAGGAGATACAGATTTGCCTGCCTGGGAGTCACAAGAATCTCATGCACGAGGTTGCTTCCGCAATCGACCACGATTGTTTTGCTATGGACTATTGTCCGCCAAAAATCGTGCTAGACGTCCCTAGCTACTAAATGTGACGACTCCGGAGCATCTACCCCGTGAGACACCCCTCGCGTGCTTGTGCATAGTCGGTCCTCTTTTTCTTTTTCTTGTTCTTCATCTTCTTCGTCCTCATGCGCACTGATTAGCTCTGTGTTCTATTTTGAGTTTGAGCTACCGTCCGTCGCTGATTGCCCAAGGCAGAAGGGGAGAAGTCTCGGTGGACATTTTTCTATCTTTTGGGGTTGACCGTGGCTTCACTAGTCGATCTTGGTTGTTTTGATCGCCAGTGATGGCTTCATCATCGCTGTCGTTTCTATATGTCTTGTACTCTCTCCACCAAATGTGTACACCTCTAGTCAATAAGAGCTCTCTACACGTCTAACGGCGAAAGAGGCCATGGGGGGTAAAGTCTGCGGGTAGCATTCGTTCGTAGCTCTTAAATACCTCTTTCCAGCAGCCGCAAGGCAGTCCCTCTTCGGAGCGAATTTTGTTGCATTCACAGGGAATGGTTCGAGATCGTGGTGGTCAGTTGACGGGACTTCGGTCATCCGCCTGGAAGGTTGGAAGGTAGAGACATCGAGCGTCGGCCGTTGAAGCAATGTTGTTGAAGTCTTTTATTCATAGGATGCGTGGTGAATTTTCCTAAGAGAGGCTGAAACAAATATAATCGTGCAGTCTCCAGGTCATTTGCCGGCTTGCTGAAGCATTTGGTGGTAGTCATTTCGTCGATCTATCCATGGGGCCACTCTGCTCATGCACCCTTCGCTCTTTTGCTGGTAGAGCCAAAAGCATTTCAACCCTCTGCATTCGAGCATTGCTTCCCCGTAAACCCTCCGCCTCTGCATCGAAAAAAGCGGTCGAATAGCACTGAGAATAAATTATTACTGTGTCACGATTCGGGACTATACGCAAGCGCTCTCATCTCACGAACGCCGTCTTCAAAGGGAAGACCCAGCTTTTCGGTCACGTTTTATCGTATCATCCTCGCTACTCCACGCTCCGGTATTGCATTTTCGAGAGTATTTGTTAGAGCTCATGTCGGGCTGGAAAGAGATAATGGCAAAATAAGCAGTTTTCAAACAACCTAGGCTTGGTGAGGCTTCATCAGCAAGCTGTAAAAGCCTAGGGAATGACTTGAGATCTCGTAAGATCCAGGTTTCCGCCACCTGTGCGCCTTCCACTCAGAAATCAGCCTTCTGGAATATCTCAGCCTCGTGAAATGCTCAGAGGAGCCAATTGCAAAGGCTTCTAGCGCGATCCAAGCGGGATCAACTGCAAGCTTGCGGCGTTCGATGTATTCATAAATTATTGTTGGTGTGCGGCAACTTTGCGTAGTCTAGGCATGACCCATAATTCTGCTGAGCTTCCATGGGTTTTCAAGCATGAGCAATCCTGTAGCGTGATTCCGCGTGTAGTTGTCGACATAAGGTGTACTCGCCAAGGCAGGGAGATTCCAGCAAACGCTAGGGTGGTACATATGTAAAGTATCTAATCTTCGGTATCGGGCAGACCAGCCATGCAAGGAAATCAGTAGCAAGCGAGTGACTGCCCCGACAGACGACAAAAGGCGTTTTAGATCGTACTTACATAAGACCCTGTCGACGGGTATCCTCACCATGAGATCCGACGCGCTGGACCAGTAATGGACCTGTTGCCACATCTTATGGATGTCAACAAACAAAGCGCCATACTTAGCAACACGGTTGATATGGCTGAGCCCACCTGTTTCCTGGTGATTTGCAACCTAGCGGCTCTATATTTGACGTCGTACAAGTCACTTCAAGCGCGCCACAACCCTGTGACGATCTCGTGTTTCATGAGTGTAACTCTGAACAGCTTTCGAGATGCCAACGTTTGACCTTTGTCCCGTCCGCTCAGCTATACACAAAGTATTAGGGGAAAAGAAGCCTTCACCAATTCTTGATTTTATTGTACTGATGACATGTTTCCGCTGAAGGTCAGCCTCGCCAGGTCGGATCCAGCCTTCCTTGTCCATATAAACGCCCTCAAAACGACCGTACGTATTCAAGTTGAATTTTTCATGCTCAAACCTCCTAAATATTCAATAAGCTGTTTGTTGGGCAGTCGTCTTCGTCAGTCGATGTAGGCAGCTCTCCACTATCAGTTTCTCTTTCCTTGAAAGCCATTTCTTCTTCCCTCATCACGGAAACATTATCGAGGAACAGGCGGAGACCCAACAGTGGACTGACAAAGCTGCCGTCCCTTAAAGGTACGATGGAAAACGGCTAAGGCGTTATGGCGCGCAGATCCTCCCAGTAGCTTTCTCCTATTGGGACGCCTCAGAACTTTTCAACACCATCAAATTCCTTCCGTCTTATGTTTTCAAAGCTTCCGAGAGGCTAGTCAATGTGTCATACAGTACACAGCCTCCCTGTCCTTGGTTCGGGCCGTTTCACTCCTCCGACATCGTTGAGATCCACTATCATGCTCCCAACGTGCGCTGGTTGGGGGACATACAGGCAAGCTTTAGGCTAGACTCAGCGGTACATCGGCGGACTGTCCGGAAGTGATAAAATAGGTCTCTAGGCTCTATTGCACCAATCTTTTGGCCCAACCATGCAGGTGTCTGGCAGATGACCAGCATTGCGGAGAGCAGATTCGAGGTGGGTTCTCTCCCTGAGGTCGTCATTTGGCTCGGTTCGAGCATGGTCCTGTGAGCACTGATCTCCTGCATTGGCTTCTTATCTAGCAATGCCCGAGCCAGTGCCTCCTCTCGGACAATGCCTGTCTACCCGAAGCCCAAGAAAGCTACTGCGTTCCATGCAGAAAGACAAGCGTTTCATGACCGGCATGCAGTCCTCAGTGGCTGACTACAAGGCATGATCGGATATAACCGCGAAGATCAATAATGTTGCGTTGAAGGACCCGGCCCAGGCTTCTAGGATTGGTGGAAAGCCTGGCTGTGCAACATCATGAGTGTGAACCAGCTCACGGAGGCCCCACTCCGTGTAGATAGGGAAGACTCTTGCCTAGGTGTATGGTCAAGCGTGTTGCAGTGAACCGTTTCACAATGGTCAAGCTTTGCGAAGATTCCCACAGCAACAGGCCTCAAATACCAAGCTCAAACAGGATGGCTTCGGTAAGTCAAATTAAGCGGAAACTCGCGTCTCCATTAATCTTATTAGCTTGGAGGCTAAGAGCGCAAATTAGGGGAACATCTGTTGCGACTTGGCCAATTTCACAAGTAGTCCAGCTCTCCCTGATCGCGAGACCCGGTAAATCCTCTGTGTTCACCCTCGATTGGACATCCGTCGAGAAGTCCTGACTCTGGCTCAACCACAGAGCCATCGGCCAGCGCATCCTTGTACCGTACAACAATTCTCACTCTACGGAGACCATACGTGCGCTCATAGAGAAGGCTTACATCGGCGGTGTTATCGTGACATCCCAAGGAATTGGAGGTATGTAGTCTCGCAAGCGGCGCGGGAACCTTAGGAACATCATCATTGAGTGGAAATGCAGAAGCCGTGCAAGCTTCTCATCTCATCGCAAATGTGCAACGACTCGCAAGATCCGCTGGGCGCGCTCAACCCCTCGTGATCGGGTCTTGCCCTGAAAATGGCTGGGTAAGCAGACTGTCTTTCTTCTGATCATACTGTTTGGCCCGGTCTCACTCTTGGTGGACTCATCTTGGTAGACCGTTCAGGCACAAGACCGTATAACAATTGATCTAAGCTCCTCCATCGTGCGAAGATTTCGGATGTTGATAGCTTCGAGCTGAACATTCCATTTCGAATAGGTCTCCCAATTTCCCAGTCCTGTGAGCTTGGCAGCTGGTCGATCCACGTCAGAGATATCGAGGGTTGGAGAAGCCATTGGAAAGGAATTATCATCTATCGGTATCAATTGGTATTTGGTCCCGACCGTCAACAATGCCACCGCCCTGACGGAACCCTTGGACGCGTCTGAAAGGTTCAGTGACGATATTCAAGCTGTGTCACACTATGCTGCGGCTCTTCTTGAGGGTTTCTCTGATGGCGGCGTCGCCTGCTGTCCTAAGGTCGACTTGACTGCAACACTGCAAGAAGTATACCGAGTCAATGGGGGCCCTGATCTGGACATTGAGGAGACTTTGAGGAGAGAAGATGTTCAGCCGTTGCGTCATGCAATAGGAACAGGAGCACTCAGCAGTCTTCTTCTAACAGCACCATTTGACCAAGTTGGCGACGTGTCAAGAGCCGGTGTCTCTTATCAAAAGATCATCCAACAACTCGTCCGCCAGCACTTGCACTATCAAGGACTTCTGGTATCCGACTGCTCCCAGACCTCAACAGAAGCGGATTATTGCATCAGACATGGACCTCTCAGGGCTTTGCTATCCGGTAGCGACATGGTTATTCTACCCTCTGACTACGATGATCAAGTGGCTAGTATTCAAGCTATACACGCGGCCGCAAGATCTTCGCATCTACCTACCTCCGCCACCGCCGAAGCAGTCGAGCGAATAAGATCATTCAAAGCGCAACACATCGTGGAACCCAGTGCTTCACGTCCTTCAGTAGACCGCACGCGGCACGCCGCCCTTGCACAGGATGCTTACCGCCATTCCACAACAGCATTATCCACCACTGCTTCCCCCCTAATCGACCTTCCTGCGACATCCATCGTCCTGCTGCTGACGCCAAGCGTGCCACCATTGTCGAACTCAGACCTCAACCCGGACAGTGATCCCTTCGAGCTCCTCGGCCGCGCTCTCGCAGACATTCACCCACGTACCCGCCATGTCCCATACACCCTCTCAGCAGGCCTCACAAGCACCCACAGCGCCTTCCTAGACCGCGCCGCTGCCATTGTCCTCGTGCTCTGCAACCCCAGCAGTGCATTTGAGGAATCCCAAGAAGAGCTCATCTCGGCTGTGCAAAGCCAGCTTCGCATACGCGAATTGACCACAGGAGCACAGAAAGTCGGCAAAGTCGTGCTCGCAGCGGGCGATCCGAGGGATCTGAATCAGCCGCTGGAGGGTTGGTGGGAGGTTTGCTGCTACGAGTACACGCCGGGAGCATTGATGGCTGCGGCGGAGGTGATTACGGGGCAAAGGACCGCGACTGGACGTTTGCCGGTCAAATTGTCGCGAAACCTTGCTGGATATCAGTAGGCATGGCACTTACCATCACCATAGCGGGAACGTGGCATTTGTTCTTTGCCACCGCAACAACTCTATGGCAGCAATAGGAGGAAAAGCGGGAGAGAGGCAACACCGCTCTTTTCATATAAGTTCCATATCATAGGACAATTTATATACGCTCTGATGGCTTATATACCTGACGAAGTAATGATATTACGATTTGATAGGTCTCCCAACCCATGCTTGAGTTTACCGACCTCTTGAACCCTGGCGTAAGAACGTATTGTAGGTTTGAGGCGTCATTCTATTCAACACAATCTTATCCCATGCGCCAGCACGAAGTGGTTCACTCGATCCCTGCATCTGTGAAAGAACGCAAAGACGCCAAGGCGATGGACTGAGTCGCCAACGAAGACCCATAGCTGAAGAGGCAAACCGTTAAAGCGCTCCACTTAGTCCATCATAATACCCAAGAGCAGGGCTCGAAGAAGGCCCTGAACTCATTTGTAGTACGAGGAACCCATGAAAAGTGCACCGTGCCGGCGCATGGGATACTACAGTGAGCGTTCGTTCTAATCTTGATTCGCCGCCATCTGGCTGCAGAAGGGTATCTTGGAAAACAGTGTCTGTCCGCCATCCAACGCCAGAGGCATCCCCTGCTCTATCACGGCTGAACGCTCGCACCAGAGCCATTGCTGATGGCCTGACTTTCTCCACCTCAATCATACCCAGCGCCCTTTCCATCATGACCTCGAGGATAACGTAGTAGTAGGAAACTCCTATCCCCAGAGCCTCACCCCTCCATCGTCTCCGCTGTCTTCATCACCATCCTCGATCTTCCTTCCCGTCTCCCAATTCCAAGCCCAGCCGCCATCAACCACGAACTTCTTCCTCTTCACAAAAGTGCTAACATCCCCCCACATCCTCGCCTCTTCTAAATATGCAACAACCTGCCCTAAGAAATCTTTCCCCTTCTCCAGCGACGCATTTCTCGTAAACTCCGGTATTTCAACCAAATTGTACGGCTGCGCCTGCGCCTTTGTATGACTGTCATCCACCAACAGCGTATTCGCCTGACTCCACCTCGTGCCCTTCGAGGCAAAGTCAGGGTGTGAGCTCCGCAGGGCCCTGCCTTCCCAGATGCGATCGAGACGCTTGTAGACCTGGACCTTGCTGCAGTATTCTTCGCTCGTAAGATCGAGGGTGTCCCGGGCCCATTCACCCAGTAGCTGCCGGCGTTGTGGGGGAGTGAAGAGCTGGGCGCAGACTCCGGTGACGTTTGTGGGGGTTGCTGATGACCAGATTAGGACTGAGTGGTGGGTGAAGCAGTATTTTAGGAAGGGTTCAAGAGAGGCGCGAGGTCTGTATGAGGAGGCGGCTCTGTGGCGGAAGAGGAGGGTGCCGTTCAGGTCAAGGACGAGGAGTAGATGTTGGGGTTCGAGGAGAGGCTTGCATGGGAGGCTAGCGGTCGATAGATATTCAGACGTAGGTGTAGGTGCGGGGAGTGGAGTCTGCTGTTTGAGAGGCGACGTTGTCTTCTCAATTGATCGACGATCCAAGGCTCGTGGCGAACGCGGTCCAGGCCCATCTCGTAGCTTCGTAATGGTTTCGTCCGACGGTCTGAGGTCGAGGTGTGTTTTGCGTCCTTGAGGCACTTTTGTCGTTAGTCCTCTTGCTGGTTGGCTGATGGACGGTAGCCCACGCTTTGGCGAGCTGAGACGATCGAGTGAAATTGCTGTTGTTGGTATGCCCCTAATTACAGGCCGAGCCCTCTGGCCTATTGGCATGACTGGTAATGCCTGGTAACTCGGGATTGCGTATCTATGTCTTTTGTCAACACGCCATGTCGGCACTTTTCGGAATACTGGAACTGACGTTGTGGCTATGAGCGGCACAAATCCTTGATTGCCGTCATATCTCAACGGAGGTAGGCGCACCGAGGGAGCTTCATTAGATTCAGAAGCGATACCGTGGGCTGGATCACCGGAACCCTCCACAGATGTAGTCTGCGCTTCACTGATACGGGCATGACGGGTAATCCCAGCGTCTGCACCGGATGAAATGGCTGCAGCACGCATGACACTGGCATCAGTGCCATATAACTCGGATGCACGCCCTTGGCGGATGGGACGCTGCGCATCAGCAGCCTGTTGCAGAGTGCTTGGTGACCTAATAATTCCATCCTTCCCCGCGCGACTGCGCGGTGCGAGCTGTTTCACCGGTTCCGCATCGGAGCGTGGCCAAGTAGCTTCTGCTGCTAATCGTTTCTTTTGATGCCGAAGCGCACGTTTGTTCGTCTTGTAATTCTTCCCCGGCGGTATTTCGAGAGCCAGGTCACCGATACCTAGAGTATCTGCGTGAGTTGAGAGTAAGCTCATATTGTTCAGCGCCGAGGATCCTGGGGAGGCTTTTGCAGGAGCTGTAATTTGTGTCGAGAAGGGTACACTGCCCCCAAAGGCCTCCATATGGAAATAATTCAGCTCTGTTGTCCTAACGAAAGCCAGTAAATATTAGATTACCTGATAGTAACGACATTGAAACTCCGCATTATGAGGTGTAAAGAGGACTGCAAAGGCTCGCCGAAGATGGATACGCGGAACAACTTTAACTTGAGGCCCGAAAATTCTAATAGATGCCCTTAGCATAGAATGAATGAAGATAGCGCTGGAGATAGGTTGGCGAGAGTCACAACGAAATGTCGGCTCAGTGGTCACGTGCGAGGGTTTTCTGCCGAAATGGTTCATCTACACCGCCCTGGTTATCGATAACAATGCCAAGCAACCGACCAGAAAATTAGCTTACGCTCTTTTCCTTCGACACTGTCAATTTCGACGTACCGCACTTGGTTTCCAGTATCATGGCGCAGAGCAAGAGCTCAAGCAAGAAGTCAGGTCCGACAAAAGTCAACAAGGGTTCTAGCGGGAAAAGCAGACCAACTTCGAAAAGTAAAGTCGCAATGAAAGCCAAAGCCCCTCCGCCTGTCCAACATAAAACAAAATCTCAATCAAGGCCCGTAAGGAAGAAACGGAGAGTCTACACAGACAAGGAATTAGGCCTTCCGAAGCTGAATATGATAACGCCGGTTGGTGTTGACCTACCTAAAGGCAAGAAGAAGGGCAAAGTATTCGTAGATGATCAGGTCAGTGTTCGACTACTCTACCTACTAAGTCCTGTTGTGAGATTAATTGGTAGATTCATGGATAGGAGAGCATGATGACTATACTCGCCATCGTAAATGCAAGTAAGGAAGGCCAAATAGAGAGCAAAATGTTGAAAGCCCGGCATTTGGAGGAAATCAGGGAAGCAAGGCGCAAAGAGACTGAAGCGAGGCAAGAGCAGAGGAAGCTGAAGCTGGTATGCATATGCTTCTTAATCTGATGATGTTTACCATATTGAACATACCACAGGAGGAGACCAAAGATTCCATTCGCCGCAAAAGGAAACGAAGGCCAGACCCGGACGCTACAGAAGCAATTACCAAGGCAGACACATCTACCATACCTAGCAAGAAAAGAGTAGCATTTGCCAAATGATATCTCTACGAACAACCAAAAAACCTATAGAAGTCATCACAATTATGGCTTCAACACCACCTGGAGCTTTCGACGCATTGGACTGAAGGTATGCAGACCCTTCGCGTTAGTCCCTGCCTCGAGCGACCCGTTCGGCGGCAAATCCAGCTTAGACTTGACCGATCCAATATCATTGGCCATCTTGATGAGGAATTGGCTAGCCTGTGCAATTATCAGTATTGCTTCTTCAAATTGCTGAGGACGGGCATCCGACCGGCTTGGCGAACCATCTAGTACCCCCTAGCTCGAACCAGCTCAGATGACCACCGAGAGATGCTATTGCACATCATGGATTCAGCATCATCCTTCGGCAATTGCTCGTGAGGCATGTTGCAGTGCACATTGCAAGATATTGAGAGACGCAAGGAACTCCGTTGGCACTAACTCGTACATAGAACTGCGTAAGGATTCTGCTTGACTTCTTCAAACGGTAGAGCTTCTTTGACGGCAATCTGGCGTGATCAGCTTTTAGAGCGAAAAGCATAAATCTTTTCAATATTACCGGGTCATCTTCTGCGTGTATGGCGAAAAGAGGTGTCTTTACGGCGAGTAGCGAATCAACGGAGGATGCATCTCGGTCTATTTAGTCTTATCAGCTGTAACACCAAAACAATCATGAACAGAATACATACTTACAGTATGCTCCTTCTGTGGGGTAACCCCATGTCTACCATGAATTCCAGATCAGCACAACGTGCTAGTCTCAAGTTCACGCAAGGATTTTCTATAATATTTCATCAATGATCAGACTTTCTCTACTACTCACGGGCCCTTGAAGTTCTCTACAACGGAATCAGCTGGGTAAGAAAACTCATGTTTATGACTGACCTGTCAAATTCATGGAGGTATTTCGTTCTTCGAACTTTGGCAATACCTACCCGGGAGTTCGTCGAGATGACGTCTGCATGCCTGAGCGAAAATGGGGGTTAGGCACGAGTGACCGTAGGACACTTTGAATGAGGACGCACTCTTCAATGAGGGCTTTCATGTTGCTACACATGACTTTCGAGTATTGGAGCCCGATCCATGATCTTTGGAGGGCGAGAGAGCCAGTTTCACAGTTCCAAGGATTTGAGCATATTACTGCGGCTTCGAGCAGGCAATCTGAACCCTCTTCGCCCAAGTACTATACAAGAAATTGCATCTATCAGATTCAGACTTTTACAACGCAGTCTTAGTTGTACTAATTCACGTACATTGACCATCATATTGGCGCCCAACGAGAATCCAAGACCGTAAAGAGGTCTGTTGGGAAAAGTCTTTCTCAGCCATTTTACCATCTGTCTCAGATCCCACGTAGCTCGGGCGTTATAGAGCAACCCGGTGGTAATCTTACTCTTCGCACATCCGCGAGAATTGACGACGCAAGCTTCCCACCCAGCCTCTACCACAGGACGAATAGTTTGCCGAAGATAGCTTTCTTGCGAGCCACCACTTAGCCCATGGAGAACAACAAGCATAGGCTTGACGTCTGCCGATCCAATGCCATCAAATTCAGAGCCTGTAAAATGCGTCGTTCGCGGAGGCAATGAACTGTCGCTATCCTGATAAGGTTCGACAACGAAATCAACCGCGAATGATCCCTCATATATGGGATCTTCTGCCTCGAACACTTTACGCTTGTAAAATATGGGTGTGTCTAATTTATCGAACAGGGTCCAGATGCCCTGTAAATGTCCGTTGAACAGGAAAGGATTTAGCCTGCAAGGTGGTGTAGCACTTCTCGCAAGCTCGAGTAGATCGGTCTTCCTCCCAGCTTTCGATACCAAGTCAATGGGCTCCGGGTGGTTATGAAAAGAGATCTTGCAATAGCCTAACAGACGCCAGACGTCCATCCTTGGTTGCAATGTAAAAGACTTCCAGCACTCATGTCCAAGAGTCAAAATGTCATTCTATGTTGCACATCAGCACCAGCATCTTATCGAAACTATGATCGACTGTGAGAGATTCTCCGGACTTCGGGCCGCAAGAGCACAGCGGGCGCGGCACAGTTTAGCCGACTTAGTCGCTAAACGTCCAATGGATGCCAGAGAGATAGTGCTAAAAACTGTCTATGTATACGAATATAGCAGTCCTTCAATGGTTTATGCGAACATCGTGTCTTTGCATAGCATACGTTCTCTTAGCAGAGACAATTGAAGTCGCACTCACTGCGAGCAGTCATGCTGTATGGGCATCAGTAATATCCCAATCTCATGGCGTATTCGCAAGAAAATCCATATGTCAAAAACGGCTCTCTGCCTCAGCACTTACCGAATGCCGTAAAAAGACACTACGACCAAGCATATACCGACGGATTTCCAGCCAATCATTCTGTCCTTGGCAATAGCCCCGTCCATCTCATACAGGCTCCGAGTAATCGTACTACCATCATCCAACATGCTATTTGTCCACCCAGACCAGCACAGACTGTGCAAGTCATCATTCCTTCGCCAAGGCAAATGTCCGGGACTGCGAGTTCGAAGCCCCTGAACGGATCAGCTGTATCTTCCGGAGCAGGTCTGCGGCCTCCACCAGTGGACTACCAGCTACTCTTGCTGTCTTTGGCTGAAGACTACTTCACCGCAGCCTATGGCGAAGGCTCACTTGTAGCTTTAAGTAGACGCCACTCTGATACTCAGGCTTACTACAAACTGATTGCTACCGGACTGGGCTGTCTCGAGGCGGTATTGAAGGTCTGACCATGTCCCGGGTGACGAGGCCTTGTTGATCTTTATATAGCACTGGAGACAGCAACCCTTACTAGAAGCCAGAGTACGCCTACGTTACGCCACTGTGTTGCACGACGAGACCGAAAATTCCATGGAGGCAGAGGAAGCTTTGAGTAAAGGGGTACTTTGCCTTTTGATTGATTCGTTGCCGCTACTAATCCAGACGTAGATTACTATATGCGACCGAGTATGTATGCCTTAGGTAGGAAACCACCTAGTAGATTGACTCCTGGTAGCTGCGCAATTTCGACCTGAAGTATAATATGCAACATCTTCTGGCTCGAGTACTATATCGGCGCAACCGTCGCGCGGCCTTCCGTTATCTAGATGGTATAGTTGGAGATGTCGAAGCGTCCGTAAAATAATCCCCCTTTGAACAAAAGACTGATGCTTTTCTAGCTATCAACATGTAACCTGGAACTATGCCTTTCGATTCCTTCGAATATCCTTGTCTCTCGAATGCTCAACACATCAAGACATTCTTTCCGCAATCAACCATCTTCGAGCTATATCAATAATATCAGAAAGATATGGAGATAAAGCTGTGCTTGCTGTGGCAGCAACAATGGAGGCTTTAATCTATCTCCGTCTATCTACTAGTGCGGAAAGCATAGAGCAGGCTCAGCGTGCGCTCGCTATGGCAAGAAGTTCGCAGCTCGACCCAGCCGTCGCGCAGATCCCACAACTGGCAGCCATGATGCATTTTGTGGACCTTTGCTGGTCCCTGCGAACCAATGATCCAATCCAAGCGATTTCAAAACTACAGGCAATGCAAGCGACACTCGAGACTATCCACGATGGCAATTCTTGGACAGAATCCGGCACGTTCTTCGTTCCCATAAGCCATACTCAAGGTTTGCTACCCGCCAGTCACACGGGGATCGTTCGAGATGGGATAGACAACTCTCGAAAGCTGCTATTGGATTGGGTACCCAAGGAAGATATCTATAACCTTGGCTTCCTACTAAGCGGCATCTGTACCGCTCATAAGAACACCCTCGATGGCTTCAAGTCAGAACAGATGTTGAAGGAGGGCGTTCGTCGCCAAGAGGGTCAGTGTGAGCAGGGATTGAACGTTCGTATCGCTGATCTGTTCCCCTAGCGAGTCTGAAGAGCTCTGCAAAGCTATCTCAACCGTTATCGCATTCGGTCTCCTGTCAATCCTGGCGTCAGCTACAATCATGCCACATGCGACTGCATCTTGCCTTCGCTTTGTGTGCTAGATCCTCGTGGTCAGCGGCTTCGGACCAATTGTCTCTTTTGAAAGACACTCTAGATCAAGTCCAGTCTGACATACCGGCCGATCTTCGCATCACTGTTCAGTATTTTGAAGGAGTCATATATCAAGGAACTGGCTCGCTCGATGCTGCTCTCAACATCTTCTTAAGCCCCTCGCTCTCGTTACCGGAGCCGCACAAAGCTGCTCCATCTCACACTTATCTTGACCTCTCCATCCTTGCAGCGCTCAACAGTCTGCTAATCACCCGCTCCCGTACACATCCGCCTTTCGAAGTTGCACCTCTTATTAGTCGACTTGAGCCACTCTGCAAAGGGAATCCTAGTAAAGGAATTCTGAGCGCATACAATCTCATCCTTGCCACAGTAATGTCAGACGATACCATCGTGCACCAAAAGCAATGCCTCCAGAACGCCCTACAGGCTGCCAAAGCTTGTTTGAACAACCAGCTCATGTGCTTCACGCTCAATCTCATGAGTTGGAAGTTCTTTAGAGGCGTGGTTGGTCAGCAAGCGGAGAAGAGTGCGAGGGCGAGCCAAAGTCTGGCGCAAAAAGGGAAAGATGTTCTGTGGACGAGTGTTAGTGCGGGACTACTTGCAGATACACTTGAGATCCAAGGCAGGCCGGAAGAAGCAGAGGCTGTCAGAGCTGAAGGAAGAAGATTTGCGGGGACATTGCCGGAAGCTGTGCAAAGGCTTGAGATATGATGAGCAATAGGGTTTTCAGGTATGTATATGAACGGTGTGCAATGTAAGAGTATAGGCATAGGCGCTTTGGCTCATTCTAAACTTCTGCACAAGAGCTTGTGTGGTTGGCAGCATCGTTTGTAGAGCTTTGATAGCTATCATCGACAATGTTACGGCACTCAGAGGTCGATAGGTATATGCGGTATAAAATTACTCAAGAACGAAAGCGTCCTTCTTGATACTCCCGTCTGGATTCATTAGTCTCAGCTCAACTTCGTTCTTCGATGCTAAATTGCACCCTTAAGGGGTATAATTGCGTCAAAAGCACAACAGCGCCGCGTGGACACCCAAAGCACTCGCTACCCCGTCTCGAGCCAACCCGAATCGTTCAGCAAGATCACACAAGAGCCATGCCCACAGCTGAATCATATCGCGCTTCAAGAAAAAGCGTTCCTAGCAACGGTTCAACTCAATCGTCTGACAAAACCCGCCTCCCGTACACCGCAGTACTCAGATAAAGCAATCCGCACCCGTTTCATCCCGGGACATCAGCCAAGTCCACCCCAGGCCCCCCGTATCCTCCTTGCAAGTTGGACGTCCTTCTGCATGATCGTGACTCGCTTTGCATGTATAGCGCACAGATTCGTATCCTCAAACAGGTGGACCATGAAAGCCTCGCAACTCTCCTGCAGCGCTTGGATCGCTTGCGACTGCCAGCGGAAAGACTCGCCGTTTGTGGGGACCATCGAGAGGGCTATCTCACGGACCTGGACTCTCATTAGCATGGGACGGCGGGGCCAATGCGGGATCTCAGACGACAAGGGAAGAAGGAGGGACCGTACCAATCTCGAAAAAGGAAGTTTTAGCATCAGCAGATCCGTGGACTTCTGATAGCGTCGTATCTCCTTGAGCGCAAGGGTGCCCGGCTTATAACGTCTTGGTTTGCGCGTCCGGGGCTCGTCGTCTACGGAATGGTCAGCATAAGTTCCGTCGCAGCCGATACCGCTGAAAGCATGCGCTCCGCTGCCAGCGGCATTACGGTTCAGGAAGGAGCGACCCACCACGACCCCCAATGCCACTGCTTCTCCTTTTCGCCGACTTGCTAATTGCGCCGATTGTTTTTCCGCCGATTCTGCCGCCTCTACCTCCTGTGCCACCGCCTATCGACGGACGGCCTCGCTTGGTTTGGCCGAGGGGTTGTGCGGTGCCGGTTCGGCGCGCGAATTGCTGCTTTTGGCCTGCCATTGAAGAGTGCTGCTAGTTGGTGTTGTGATGGCAGATTGGTATCGAGGTTTGAAGAATATTTGGGGAGAGGGACCTGCGACGTGCGGAGGCAGCTTGTAAAGCCCAGAACAATCTCGACGCGCCGGAGGTGGCTGGGAGTTGGCTGGGAATGAGCTCAACGCACCAAGGATGAGAAGACAGCGCCAAGACTCGAGCGAAAATGCGCTATCATCTCATGTTTTTTTTCGAGTATCAACAATACTGTTTTTCAGTAGTGTTGTCTCCTCAATCGCGTCCATCGAAGTATTGTTGATCGACACTGCGGATCTAAGGCCACTGGGCGGGCAACGGCGCTAGGCTGCAAGAATTCCTTAGCCGCCGTTGGCGCTAGCTGGAGAGCCTCAATATCGAAAAAGCCACGGTGGAACTGCCATATCAAAGTAAACCCAGCATCCTCTAGTTAACGCTCAAATAGTCCACGAATCAGCAATTAATATATCAAATCGTTGGAGATGGACGGATTCTGGGCGGCACCACCGGTCTCAAGGTCAGTCTGATCGTATTGAAGCAAGGCAGCAGCTGCGGCAGAGGTGTTCTAATGCTGATGCATTAGGACTCTCACAGCTTTGACCTTGGTGACATCTCTTCTTTTCTATGGTGGCCTCCTTGATGCTCAACGGATCATCTTCTATCTGCCATGGATCTTCAAGTTTCCATTGCCCGAAGTGTGGCGCCTTTTCTCCTCCTTCTGGCTTACAGGCCCGGGTCTCAGTATTCTGTTTGATACCTACTTTCGTGTGTAAATCAACCACCTGCTTCTATCTTTACACTGACCCTTGTCTAGTATGGACCTACTCGAGCGGCTTAGAAACTTCCTCTTCGCGCTTTAGCCAGCCCGGGGATTTCTTCGTTTACATCATGTTCATAGGACTGTTCATCGTAGTAAGTCTACCATATCTCCTTGAGCCATAGAATAAGTGCGCTTTTCTTGTCATTCTGCTGCGTTACTCCCCATACACCTCACATATCTGCCCGCCCAGCCACTCCTAGCTGAAGCGGTTCCTGAAGATGAGGGAGATTACCCTTGCACTTCGCGCAGGTCCGTCATTCGCAATCAATTTAAAGGACTTGCGTGCGGTGTGAGCATGGTGGAAGTGTCATTTGAGAATTATAGCCTGCGTGACCCTACGAAATTTGCGTTTGGTGGTAGTCATTTCCTACATATAAGCAGGCGGGTACCCATTGTGGAAAGCTTTGTGCAACGGTGACTGTTTGCCAATCAAAGCTGACATTCATCGCAGATCACCGGAGGCGGGATCTTGGGCGGTATGGTATTCTGCTCGCGTGAGTCTCTTGACACCCTCTGCATACCTGTCTCTACGATTGCTGACGGCATTTAGCCTTGACACTGGCGTTATCGTACACCTATTCTCAAGACAACAAAGGAAAGAAAGTCTCCTTCTTCATCATTACCTTCAACGTAATATGGCTTCCCTGGGCTATGCTACTTATGACGTTTATCATGCAAGGGCCACAGTCAGCGATGATACAGGTCACCGGCCTCTTGGGTGCCCACATGTACGACTTCCTAACCCGACTCTGGCCCACTTTCGGTGGGGGCAGGAACTACATAAGAACTCCTGCGGTGGTCAAACGATGGTTTGGTGCCGACAAGGCCGGCTTTCAGCATCGGGGTTATGGCACAGCGTTCAGACCTGCCTCTCAGGCGCCAGGTCGTGGCACCTCGAGTGGTTTTGGTTTCTCAAGCGCATGGGGTACAAGAGGTCAAGGAACACGCCTCGGGGGCGATTGAGCACTGAAAATGGGTTATGCTCTACCTGCTGCTCCATAGAATCGAAGTGTGTCCTGAATTGAACTTGCGATGACTTCTTGTCTCTGGATCTAGTTACTTTACTGTTACAGGATCAATGTGCACCAGACAAAAAAAAATCACCCAGGTAATCTGTAAGGGGGCAACGCGAGCGTTCCTGCCACCCAAATTCGTGAGGCGCTTGAATCTCGTTACCTCAGTATTCAGACCTGCAGCAGATGTTGGCATTAACCCTACAAAGCCCTAAAAGGCTTGTTTAATTCAGAGCGAACTCGTGCTCGATTGATTAAAATAGTTATTAGTGTATCTAGATCCATCTGAATTTAATAAATAAATTATGCGATGCGCGATCCTTTGGCTTCACGAGTTGAGCTGGACTTGCACGTGATTGTATCTGACGCTGTCGGCTGTAGACAATCTGCGAACTTCACACTGTGCTGTTCTTGGAGGAGCATTGAACGTCTCGAGCGGTGGAGAACTGGAGATTGTGCTCAAAGAAGTCATTCGCCGCGAGCGCCCACTCTAGCTCCGTGCCCTGCTACATGTAGGCTGGAAAAGCAAGGAAACAGGCCAGAGGAAAGGCCAGAGTGCGTTGCACTCTTCATTTTCGTCATCATCGTCATTAACATCGTCGTCTCCGCTACCGTTTCCGCCAACCCCGCCAGTCACGGTTCCATGCGTGGTATCGATACGGGGAGCGCATTTAGGACAGGCCTTGCCACAGCCTTCCAACCCAAATCTGCCGTGGCCAAAGATCCCACACCCTCCGCCCCATCCAAGTATGTTGCACCCTGCGCCACATCCAAGTATGCTGCAGTCGTGGGTACCGCAGTGAGCTGTGAAGGATGGTTTTGGAGTGGCAATCGTGTATGATATGGGAGGTCTCTGACTGAAGCCAATGAAGGAACTCTGCACTCCAACACCACCCGCTCATAGTCTATGTAGTAATATATCTCTAGCACCCCAACCGTACAGCAGCATCGGCTGGCTAAAGCTAGCTCGCAGACCCTTCAGTAAATCAAGCAGTTGGTTGGCCTTGTTGTTCTTGGATGCCCGTCAGATGCAGGCATCACAGGCATCCTGCCTGCTCAAAATTCACTCAAGAGCATCGGCCCATGGAATCATTCACGAACAAGCAAGTAGACACGTGCTGAATTAGAAGGAAGGCCCGCGTGGATAGCAAAGCCAGCTGGTTGGTTACCGACCTTTCATCTCACTACGTATCTTGAAACGGGAGCTGAAGAATGCATCCTCGAGCAAGCAGGTGTTGTAGCCGGCCCTACGTCAGAGGATGGCAACGTACCTGCAAAAGATGTCCAACCTATCCCAGGTTGAAACCCAGGAGCTTCGCTGTCGCTGAATGTAGCCCAATCTTCTTCCGTCCCATCGCCGAGTCCCACAATACCTGTCTCGACCTCAATCACGACCTTACCTGATGTCACGGTCACGGTGACCCCGACTTCAAGCGTTCAAGCAGTCTGCAACGTATCTGCGAAACCGCTCTGGTATGATGTCAGCATCACGGGTATGATGGGAACTTGGGTGTCCGATGGAGGGAGAAAATCGCACCAGAAGGAGAGCGGTTGCGGTGATGTCACGATGTGGTCCTGGCGCGATGACACAGGCTCTGGGGCTTCTGTCACGTTCCGTGTGCCCCCTACGATCAAGGCAGGCTGTGTGGGGCGGGCGATAGGTTCTGCTGGCGGACCGAGTGTAAGTTGCTAGAGAGTGGAAGACTGAAGCTATTGCTGTGTCTGTCGAGGAAGAGTCAATATCATGAGGCGGAAGCGCTGGACCGATGATACGATTGGCACGTTGTGACTAGGTCACTATGGCATTAAATCAGATGTGGTAAATGGTATGAATGATAGTGTGCCACGTAGTAAACCCAGTTTGTGCGACTTCTAGTACGTGCATGCAATACAGGTAGGTCCAGCCGTCTCGCGGTGTAAGCACTCGGTCTATTGTGGCAAAGTCGCATATCAGTCATGTGTCGTTATACTCTTGGGGCATAGTGTGTGGGTTAGACTTTTCGCATGAAACAGTTCCCATTCATTCTCTCTTTTTGGCGTTGTTGTTCTCGGTGTCCTCGTTTCTGCACCATGGTCTTCCCGGCGTCTTGGTTTGGTCCATTGGTTCGGGCTTGAAGTGCAAGAAAGATGCGTTGCGAGAAACGGCTCAGCAAACGTTTCGTGTGAGTGATGCCTTGAGCAGCTTAAGTGGAGCATCTGCGGCACCATCGGAGCTGGGATCAAGCTTCAGCCTCCTCAAGAGCAACGCTGCCCATCTTGACTTCGTTACGAAATAATTGAAGTTTCGTCAAAAGATTTACTTCGATGCGACTTACGGCTGACAGGGACAGCGGGTGAAAAGCGCCCCGAAGCTTAGCCGCTGGCTTTAACTGGATCAAACATCCGCAGCCCCCAATCGGCCCCAGTAGACGCTCTCCCGTCAGTTACACGACGAGCTCCACACAGTTACTTCTACCTGAAACTGACACGCATCGTCGATCAACGTCTCATTCAAGCTAACGAAAATATCTTCAACTGTCACACGCACTAGGTTCGATAGCAAAGTAGTTGCAATAAAGCAGAGGATGAACAGGAGATTTGTGGACTACTTCAGTGGTGAGTAATGATCGACCAAGGAAGAGAGACCGAGAACACACTGGATTATCCTTGTTTTGAGATACAATACCATGACACAGCGGCTGGATGATCTCCTTTAGCTTGTACAGAGTACAGAAGCTTGGTCTTGCTTAGCATTGACATAAGATTTCGATTGGCCATAATTACTCCTGCTTGGTGTTGATGACAACGGACATGGTGCCATTCTACTTTTCAGAGGTTGACGGTAAGCCGTTCCAGATACCAACATGTAAGAAGTGGCCGCATTGCCAAAGATACTGCAGGAGAACAAGATCATGTCGCCCAATGATATTAATCAAAACGAAATTGCGTTGGGTCCGGGCCAATCGCTTTTCTTCTCCCTCGGATTGATGGATGACGACGACAATAAATTAACTGGAGGGCAACTCGCAGGCTGCCCGTAACCGATAAGGCTTTTGAGACCCATGTGTACTCCGGAATTTCGGAATTCCGACAAAGCGAACGTCCGTCGAGTTGACTCTCTCGATTGATGTTACGTTGAGGAGCCACGTAAACCTTCAGACCATGGCTCCAGTTGGTCTATAAGTAGGGAGGGTCTTCGTCTCTTTGAAGCTCATATCAAATCTCGATTAAACCTTAATCATCATATCGACTTTCGAAAAATCCTGAATCATTATCAGTCATCCTCAATCATCCTCAGTCTTCCCCCATCATCATGAAGAACTTTCTCACCTTGTTCGTCGCTGGAGCTGGCCTATTTGTGGCATCTCAGGCCTATGTCGTCAAACTGTACGACAACAAGGATTGCACAGGCGCCTCTCGTTCCAGGAATGTTTATGACAACACCTGTGCCTACACAAGTGGATTCCAATCATTGAAGCTCACAACACACGGAGGAAAGCTACAACAGTTGATTGCCTATTCCCCACAAGCCTGTGCAGGTTTACAGACATTCCATGGGTGCGCAGCTGGAGTCGACAGCCTGCAGCTTGGCGCGTGTCACCAAACGACCAACAGCAATGGGGGCTCCAATGCGCTCAGCTCTTACTCCTCAGGCGGTGTTTGTCCGAACTAGCCGGGTCATGGTCCAGATAGCATGTCGCTTCGGTTGTATGGCTCGCGTCATATCGACCTGGAACTCTAGGAATCCAGACCTTACGACCACGGCACGTTCATTCGTCATCTCGGAGTCCAACCCTCGACCCACTCCTTGATCGGACGACCTGGAACTCCAAGATCCCAAACCTTACGATCACGGCACATTCCTTCGTTATCCCAATCCTCAACCCACTCACTAATCAGACGACCTGGAATTCTGAGACCCCGGACTGTTTTACGATCATGGCACATTCATTCGTTATTGAGGAGCCCAACTCTCAATCCATTCATTTATTGTCGCTTGGCTAGCTAGCACCTACATAGAGTATATGTTCAAAATCCAAGGCCGAGCCTGCATTCTGCATATCAAAATCCATGAAAGTCCGCCGTAGTCTTGAACATTGATGCAAACGCTTAGTTGACTGTACTCGAGTCAAGTTTAGCCGCATATGGCCCGCTTGTGCCCCCCCACGGACACTACTTTAGGTTTGGGGGTCAAAGAAGAGGTAGCGGAGCGTTATGTACAGAGTCCCCATATTCATCGCCCCTGAGAGCAATAATTGGCCTCTTTGCAGAGAAATCACCCTCGAGAGTAGTCACCGGTTACTAAAGTACTCTCAAATGACTCTCCTGTCTCCCGTTTCGGATTGGGAAGTAAGATAAAAGTGCCGTTTTCACTTAACGCTTCCGTTCATCAAGTTAAACGCATATCTCGCTATCGTGTATAACAGATATTTTGTGCTGGCGTTCTTTTCGCGAGCTATTTTGGGCTCTTTATCGAAGTCGTCGCGTGTGGTATCGAATTGAAGAGGGCGAGTAATCAACGTGTAGTCGACCAATTATTGTAGTATCGTAGACAACGTAAGCAGACGTCGTATAAAGGTGTTGATCGAGATGTTAGCATAATAATAGTGTACCAGGGCATCAGTCTTCGGTAATCGTCGAGTACGGGGTAGAAAACTTGTAAGAATACTTGGCTCTGTTGACAAGCAACAGGTTCGTAACAGACACCACGTACAGGTGATCCTCTTTGTCGGCCGCGATAACTTCCTATCACTGAATTATTTTAGTGTTACTTCGTATCCACGGGGTTGCATATTCAATCTGACAGGGTTCATTTTGCCCGGCTCTCACCTTAATAAACCCTGCCAGATTTAACATTTAAACCCCCGAACACGAAGTACCAAACGATCTACTTCTACGTCGTTACTGAAAACATTCACGGGCTAATCTGTAAGCGGTTAGCGCCATGGGCTCCCACCACCAAAATTTGTGAGGAGCTTGAATCTCGAGCTTTGATGAGCTTTTGCCTCCACAGTCCCTGGCAGTGACCATCCAGTAAATATGGCAATGGAGGTCGCGAAAGCGGAGCTGGAATACACCATAAAGCCAGAATCAACAACGCCTGCAATCGACACAAGTGATTGGCCTCTACTTCTCAAGAACTACAACAAGCTCCTCGTCCGAACAGGGCATTTTACCCCAATTCCCGTGGGATGTACACCTTACAAGCGCGATCTCAAGTCATACGTCAGTTCTGGTGTTATAAATCTCGATAAACCTTCCAATCCCTCCAGTCATGAAGTTGTCGCATGGGTCAAGCGCATGCTGAGGTGAGAGGAGCGTCTATACTTATGAGTTCCTAGGTGCTAACGAAAGGCAGAATAGAGAAGACTGGACACAGCGGAACTCTTGATCCCAAGGTCACTGGATGCTTGATTGTCTGCCTGGACCGCGCCACACGTCTCGTCAAGTCGCAACAAGGCGCAGGAAAAGAATATGTCTGTGTCATCCGACTACATGACAAGCTACCTGGCGGCGAAGCACAGCTTGCCAGAGCTTTGGAGACCTTGACCGGCGCTCTCTTCCAACGTCCCCCTCTAATCTCGGCAGTCAAGCGACAGCTTCGTATACGGACCATACACGAGAGCAAGCTATTCGAATTCGACAATGACAGGCATCTGGGCGTGTTCTGGGTCAGTTGCGAAGCAGGAACATATATTCGGACGTTATGTGTACATTTGGGATTGCTGTTAGGTGTTGGCGCGCATATGCAGGAGTTGAGAAGGGTCAGGAGTGGGGCCATGGATGAGCAGGATGGCATGGTCACACTACACGATGTTCTCGATGCGCAATGGATACTGGACAACACTCGAGACGAGTCGTATCTGCGGAAAGTCATACGGCCTTTGGAGAGCTTACTCACGACGTACAAGCGGATCGTGGTGAAGGATAGTGCGGTCAATGCTGTTTGCTATGGCGCGAAACTAATGGTTCCTGGTCTCCTTCGTTTCGGTAAGGACCTGCTTGACTTCTGGGTCGCAAACTGGCTAATGTTGGCGTAGAGGCTGGCATTGAGGTGCACGAGGAAGTAGTCCTGATGACCACAAAGGGCGAAGCAATAGCTCTAGGCATTGCGCAGATGTCGACAGTCGAGATGTCTACTTGCGATCACGGCGTTGTCGCAAAGGTCAAGAGATGCATCATGGAGCGCGATCTATACCCTCGACGCTGGGGCCTTGGTCCAACCGCGCTCGAGAAGAAAAAGATGAAATCAGACGGCAAACTTGATGTAAGACTCTCCGTGTTTTCATTTGATGCATTCGAACTGCTCACTGCTTGCAGAAATACGGACGACCAAATGAAGCGACACCGGCTCAATGGAAACAAGAATACAAGGATTTCGGTGCTCCCTTGGAAGTCAACGGTGTCTCGGATGCCCCAGCAATTACGCCAGCACCAAAGGCCGAAGCTCAAGCAAAATCAGTCGATTCATCACAAGCACCTGCGGTAGCGGGTGCAGAAACGGCCACAGCTCCCGAGCCTGTCAAATTAAAAAAGCGCAAGCGTCATGAAGATGAGACAGCAATTCCAGAGGCTGGCGAGTCGAAGAAGAGTAGACTACACGAACAGGAGGCCGCAGCTCCAGAAGTTGTCGACGTGAAGAAGCGCAAGCGCCCTGAAGGCGAGACAGCAGATGAAAGAGCCGAGCGCAAACGCAAAAAGAAGGAGAAGAAGGAGAAGCGAAAGACAAAGAAGGAGGACTCCGATAACGATAGCGAGTAAAAGTCCTTGTCACTGGCGGCTACGGCGTCTTGCATTTAGAGACTGTACATTATCCAAGCTCTGAGCTCTTGCGTAGGCTTGTAAGGCTTGCATATACCTAGTTATGTGCAGGTTCGAAATTCCGAGCATGGCGTAAGGTATCACGCAGTTGATTCATACGTACGGTATCTTGATGCGCTGGCAGAGTTGACTCTTTCAGGGCTTCATCAAGTCCCATGCGTTTGCAATGTCTTCTTCGAGCCCGCCTGTTGTGTGCTCTAGTTGGTAAGGCGAAGACTTTGACTGTCGTCTTCACTTGTGGGTCTTCACCTTACTGATGTATCTATCCTTTGTCGAATTGCCAGAATCAATTCTTGGCGACGCACAGGAGAACGGCCAACGCTGAACGTGCGAGGAACTAGTCCATTCCCGCCTTCAATTGGCCCGATCACGCTGCTGCCTACCCGGCACCAGGACATTCATAGCTCAAAACTCGACGTTCAAGTACTCAAGATTGAGAGTAGTCGTAGTCTCGACTTCTCTTCTAACGTAATTCCTTATTGCATAGCGGCCTTTAGACCAAAATTTCGTCAACTTCCATACAATCTCTAATCCCACCAAGTCCATTGAACTCAACCTATTATTCGCTCTGTTCCTCCCATGGCTCAGCTCTCTATCATTGAGCTTAATTATGACACTCTGCGTCACATATGTGTTCTCTCAAGTTGTACTTCAAGAGAATCTCTGAAGAATCTTTCCAGAGCGAGCAAGCATCTGCGTGATGTCGCAATTCCGTTTGTCTTCGAGGCTGTAACGATCAGAGGGGATTGGGGTGCTGCTTTGCATCGCTTGGAGGAGATGGAAAACAGTGCCGGGTTATTGAGTCATGTGAAGTCTGTACGCATGCTGCAAACTATCGTTGAAGCTCATGTTGACTTTCTAGCAGATGCTGCAAATTCTCGCCACAGATCAAAGACCCCCAAATACCTCAACCCGCTGCCTTACCATTGAAGCTGGCTAGAGCTATTGGTAGCATGACACGCCTGGAGAAACTTGAGCTTTTCATCCCGGAGTACCACACATTTCCTTTCGAAGCCGCGTTTCGACAAGAGAACGTATTTTCCCCTCGGGTCGATTTTCTCGCAGTAGGACCTTACAGCGACTTTGTTGTGCCCTTGTGTCCGAATGTCACGACGATCGCGACCAGCTCTCTTCAATGGCTTCACTGCAAGCGAAGTAACAAAGGGGAACTCCCCAGCGAACATTCACTCAGATTGATCGAGGTGCTAGGTGGTGCCTCTAAGCTCACTCATCTCGCAATGTTCGAATGGTGGAACGTTGGACTACTTGAGGCCACCTTGGTCGCCGTTCCCGACTTGCTAAGCCTCAGCATGGAGTGTAGTAGCTACCACGACAGGCTCATGGAGCTGTTACCCATATTATCCCGTTTCAATAATCTGCAATACCTTGCCCTCACTTCAGCATTCAGTCTGAAGGTCACCGATTTCCAACCCCCTTGGTGTGGAAATGCCTACTATGGTCGTAATGGTGATCAGTTGCGCCAGCGCGTTGAAGAAGAACAGGAGAAAGCGACGAAACTGGTTGTGCAAATGGTGTTTCCTGTGTGTAGGAAGCTCAAAGTGTTGTGGATCGGTGGTAGGCAGAGGGCTGAGGTCAGGCGGACCGAAGAAGGGGATGTGGCAGGTATCACCTGGACTGCAGGGGTTAGACAGGATCTTTGCGAGTAATGGCTGTTGGAGGACTCGGGCTCCTGACAGAATGGCTTGTGAGCCTTTGGATGCTGGCACATAAAGGTCACGGACCTTCAGAAAGAGCATAGTTGGATCCTGTCGGCCGATCACCGTCGGCCTTGCTTATGATACGTGCAACGACACTTCTCTTGAGCCGTTCAGTAGCTGTAACAGTCACCCGATGATGGATATCCACAAGAATCGAGCTGTTGACCGGAACAGAATAGCCTGCACCTACCCCTATCGCGCTGTCACAGGTACCGTGGTCATTTTGGAGAACAATATTAAGTTCTTGGATATTTTTCAAAGACAACAGAACCTCTACAAGGGCAGCATCTCAAGCTGAGATACGGACCGACATAATGTCGAGCTAATGCCCCATTGTAGAATCGTGAAAGCGTTGTTGTGCAAATCGAAGAACCCCCTCCTTTAACTCCGACTAAGCTCCGACGCCCTAAATTACCTCAATCTGAGCCCCTCTGGAAAGTACGGTACTACCTATAGAATAACGAGCTCCTGTTGCACTGTACGCTCGATTCATAGAGAGAACACAATAGTCCCGATAGACCATCTACGAACTACGATACTCCCAGGGCTACGTAGCTCATTACGACAGCTTTAGCCCCTTGCGAAGTTATGACAGAGCTTACAACCACCAAGCTCAACCCCGAAAGCCACTTGATCCTGGTTCGCAGTCCCCTCCCCTTACAGTCTCCCATACTAAGATCCGTTCTTGTTCAGGATCAGCCCCTTCTCCGCCTCCCCCACGAAATCGCCCGAAAGAACTTCAAGACCGTGCAAAAGAACGTCGAGCGAGAAAAGGACGTTATTCTCTCCTCACTCAAATCGACCGCCAATGCCTCTCTCGCTGGTCAAGATGCCAACGCCTCTATCGCATCTTTGGATACCATGATAAGCCGTATGCAAGGCCTGAAACGCAAGATGGAGAGTCTACGTGAGGAAGAGAGAGTCTTGCATCAGCATTCGAGGAGACGAATACTGCATCTGCAGGACCTTTATGAGATTCCGAGTTTGGCCGATGTCAAGTATGAAGAGTGGTCGAGAATAAGACTGGATAGGTTGTTGGTCGACTATCTGTTGAGGTCTGGATATGGGAATAGTGCTATGGCGTTAGCGAGGGAGAAGGGGATCGAGGAATTGGTGGATTTGGACGTATTCGTGCAGTGTCATGCCATCGAGGAGAGCTTGAGGAGGAGAAGTACGGCGGAATGCTTGGCCTGGTGTGCGGAGCATAGGCCGCTGATGAAAAAATCCAACGTATGAAATCCCGAAAGCAACTTCGTGGGTTGTGCAAATGAAGCTAACGACTGCGATAGAGCAGTCTGGAATTTGAGTTACGGTTACAGCAGTACATCGAATTACAGCGAAACGGCCAGACGAGAGAAGCAAGGCATCACCTTCAAAAATATGTATTACCGCAACTCGACACGCAAGCCATCGATACACATCGAGCTGCAGGCATACTAGCATACTCGTCAAATACCAGAATGGAACCCTACAAGGTGGGCGTTGTCCATTCATCAAGATATATGATATTTTACTAATGAGTATAGTCCATGTTCTCTCAAGATCGATGGGACGGTTTGGCCGATCTTTTTGTTAAGACCCATCACGAGCTCTTCTCACTTCCGGCACGCCCACTCCTTCACATCGCACTCGCGGCCGGCCTCTCAGCTCTCAAAACACCGTCTTGCCATTCGAAGTATGCCAGCAGCGCAGCGAATGCTAGTTCCTCGACCACATCCGTCTGCCCCATCTGCTCGACGGAGCTGAACGAGCTTGCTCGCGGCCTGCCGTACGCGCATCACACCAAGAGTCAAGTCGAGAATGATCCCATCGTCCTGCCTAACGGTAGATTATATGGCCGAGACAGACTACTCGAGATGAGTGCCAAGCTGGGTTTGAACGAGGGCTGGGTCAAAGATCCAACGACCGCTGAGGTGTTCGAGGCTTCGAAGATCAGCAAGGTTTACATCTCTTAGTCTTCAACATTCCAGCCACTAGCAGTTTAGCGACCTGACGAGGACGACGAACATTGAATGAGCAGAATTTCAGACCGATGGCGTTGGTATGCCCCCAGGTCTTAAATGATGCTACTGGGTCAGTCGTCTTCGTCGTCACTTTTGCTATCTTTCTCCTGCTTGATTGGACCGAGCCCGTTCTCACGGTCTCTGACTTCTAAGATGTATGTTCTGGACGGACGGTTCTCACCTTTCCAGCCTCCACCACCACTTATGTTTCCCAAAGTTCGGGCATGTTTGTAGCCTGGGTATGCCTTGGCTTCGAACTTGAAGCTTCGTTCAATCTTTAGACCAACGTGTCTCGCCAGATCTCGAACATTCCATAGCGCATAAGGTTCACCCTCGAAGATCGTAACAACGATTGCTCCATCTGGGGTTAGTAACCGAAGCGCGGACTTGAAGAAGCCAACGAGCAACTCTACAAAGACAGTTCAGCGAATACCGAAAGTCGTCAGCCCCTTTATCCTCCGCGCCGAGCCACATACCTTGGTTGCATCTGACCTGCCTGTTCACATCCTTGGTCAAACCCCCAACATGTGGGAAATTGAAAACGATCCTGTCGAAGCCACCCTTCTTGACTGTTTTGCCAGCCTTGTTCAGCTTCGTCGCATCTACACTGTACAGCAATCGAGCTTCCTCTTCCGCTTCAAGCTCCTTAATGTTGGTGGTCGCCTGAGGATACTTTTCTATGAGCACAGAGCGACTGTCGAAGCAGGTAGCGACAAGAGCGCTGCAACCGTGTGCAGTGAGCAGAGAATGGCTGAAGGAGAAATCGCCTATCGCCAACGGTCAGCGAAAACAGTCAGAATGTTGTGGAAAGTGCAGGTCACCTTCGCCAACGAGGAGTATGCGATGGGCGGGTTCGTAAGGGACAGTGAAAGGACGGCTGGAGGCGGGGGGCGCAGGCTTGCCGGTTGATGACGCCTTGAGGTTCGACTGAGCGCGTTTCGAGTAGGGTTTCAGAGGAGCTCGCTTCAACTTAGACTTCTTCGCCTTCCCCATCACCGTCCGCAACCCAGAAATTCGGCGCACGGAATCTTGCAGAGTTGCATGACTTCTCGCGGTTCTGCGGCCAATTTACCTTTCGGTGCTAGCGTGGCTTGGCCTCGCCGAGCCCCGAGCAAGAGTGCCAGCCACTTTGTTCTTCACCTATTTGGCGCACTTCAGCCTCCCACATCCGACAATTTATCCAGAGCACTGAAGAGGCCACATCGATCGGTTTCCCCGGGATTTCTAACATCAAGAACTCCTTTGATTGCATTCGCCAATGCCTCCTGAACGGCGGCGTGATGAATCAGAAGTCCGTGATTTGCACCACGAAGTGGTCTGAGATACCGAGCTTGAATGCATCATAGACAAGAGACATGCTCCGAGGTTGAAACGAACCACACATCAGTGTAAGGGCATTTCTCTATCTGCCGTCATGCTGACGCTTCCGGTTGTTTCGGTCCACACCACTACCATACCTACAGCCTGTTTCCCCTGATGTTCCCCGTCCCAGATTGGGCATTTGCAGTTCGCTTGATCATTTATCTATCTTCTTTACCTCAGAGTCTGACTGCACCCTGTTTCACTTTCTGAGTCTCTACGTACCTCTCACGATTTTCACCATGCGTACCTCTGCCGCAGCTCTAGCCCTCGCGGCTCCCAGCCGCCGTGGCCCAGCAATCGCTGTACGGGCAATGTAGCGGCACAGGCTGGAGCGGCGCTACACCTGTGTCTCCGGCTCTACTTGCGTTGTCTTCAACCCCTACTACTCTCAATGCCAGCCCGGCGCCGCCGCCCCAACTACCCTCGCAACGTCCACGAAAGCAGGCACCACGTCCGCCCCCAAGCCGACGACCTCCGACATGAAGACGACCAGCGGCACCACACCCTCGACCACGACCCCAGGAGGCTCGTCCGCAAGCGGCACCGGCCCCGGCACAACGCTGCAGAGCGGGTACTACTGGATCCGCACCGTCGAGTCGCCCAACTTCCACAAGTACCTGCAGACCAAGCCCACGTACACGACAGGCACCGCCATCATGGGCGACTGCACTACCGCCGGGTAGTTCTAGATCGTGGATGGCCAGCTCGTGGAGCTGATCGATCCGGCCAAGGGGACGCTCCATGCCACCGTTGGGCCGCAGGTGAACGCTTCGGAGACGTTTCCGGTGGCGTTCACAATGACCAAGAACACCTACGGCACTTTTGCGTTCCAGGGCGACGCGGTGACCTGGAGCGTGCCATCGATCACGAGGCAGAACCTGACGGCGTGGTATGTGTATACGGGACAGTGGCTGTTCATCAACCTGGGCGCGTACGACTATGGCACGCCTGCCAACTGCGCTGACAAGACGGTGGGTGCTTTCAGAAATCCCAGTACAATGGATGTTGTGCTGACAGAGACCGCAGGTCCACTACTACAACGGTGCTACCGCTGTGGACCGAGTCCCTTTCGCCTGACATTGGGAGACTTGGTTCTGGGCTGACTAAAGAGTGTGTTTGTTCTTGTAAATACCTTGAGTCATCCATCGCTGTATGTATACGCACCTGCGAGAGATATCCCGTGCTTAGTAGTGCTCAGTAGAGAGGCAACGACCCCTCCGTCACCCTGAACGCTTCCTCCAAGATCGCAAGCCCTTCTTCCAACTGCTTATCGGTAACGACAAGCGGCGGCGCAATCCTGAGACACCCCGAAAAGTAGCTCCGCGCACTGATCGTCGCCGACAGCCCCATCTCCATCATCTTCGCCGAGAGCCTGCGCCCCAGCTCGATCGCCGGACCCTTCGAGACGCGCCGATCCTGCACAATCTCCACCCCCGCCATGAGCCCGCGCCCGCGCACATCGCCGATGCACGCATACCGCCCCATCAGCCGCCTCAGCCCCTCGTGCAGCACCTTGCCCGCCGCAGCAGCGCGCCTGACGACAGCGCGTTCATCCCGCAGCACAATCTGCAGCACCTTCAGCCCCACGGCCGCCGGCAGCGGATCATTTGCGTGCGTGGTGTAAAACATAAACCCCTTCTCCCTCGCCACCGCCGCGATACGGTCGCTCGTCATCACAGCGCTCAGCGGCAAGCCGTTGCCCAGCGTCTTGCTCAGCGTCAGGACGTCCGGCACCACGCCCTCGTGCTCGATGGCGAACAGGTCACCGCACCGGCCCATGGCCGTCTGCGCCTCGTCGACGACGAGGAGCATGCCGCGCTGCTCACAGTGCGCTTTCATGGCACGCATATAGCCGGCCGGGAGCGTGATCATGCCGCCGGAGGAGAGGATGGGCTCGAGGATAACGGCGCAGAGGGCGCCGCAGGAGGCGGCGTCGACGAGGGACCAGCCGTAGTCGAGCTCGGCGCGCCAGTCGTAGGAGCCGTCGGGATGGCGGAAGGGCGAGCGGTAGGCGTCGGGGCAGGGCAGCATGTGCATGCCGGGCATCTGGCGAAGGCTATCAGCTGGCGGTCCGGAAAAGGGGAAGGGCGTACCAGTGGGCCATAGCCTTGGCGGCCAGCCTTGTACTGGACGCCAGCGGCGCCGGAGGTGGATCCGTGCCAGCTGGCCCCGAGCCCGACCATCTCGAATCTGCCGGTGAAGCATTTGGCCAGCTTGATGGCGCACTCATTACTCTCGCCGCCGGTGCTCAGGAACATGGCCTTGTCAAGTCCCGGCGGAAGGACACCTGTCAAGGTTTTGGCCAACTGAATCACGGGTGGGGAAACCATGCCGGTGAAGAGATGATCAAGCTCTGCTGCATGGGCTTGGATGGTCTCCACGATCTCCGGATGGCCGTGGCCGAGCAGACAGGACATTTGACCAGACGTCCAATCCATGACCTGCTTCCCCGACGCGGTCTTTAGGTAGAGGCCGTTTGCTTGAATAATGACATCGGGCATGAATTCTGATCCAAAGAAGAACAGATGGTCCTGGGCCTCTCGGCACAGAACGGCATTGTCAAGAGCTTTATACATGTCTTTACGATCGAAGAGACGAGCTCAGAGAGAGCAGTATCGATGGATCAAGAGCGGCGGGACCGCAACTGCAGAGATAAAGCACCGGGTATGACTAGGAACAACTATGAGACGAGGAGCAACTTCGTAGGAAATAGAACAGTATATGTGCGTTGGCGCGGACTTGCTTTGGCGGCATACGCTCCCACCCATAAACGCCGCATGGTGCGAGGTTCTACTGCCATCGATCGCGACTGACGTTGTCATTGTCTTCCGATAGATGTACCAGGTATTCGTTACCTCGAGAGTTGATGCATCTCGGAATGCTTTGCACTCGGAGGAGTTCTCCGAATCCCACTAAGCTTTTCTCGGTCTAGTAAGTTACTTTGCGTGCTACCGCGATCACGAGCCTGTCATCCATAACCTTGGGACCTCCTGGCGAGCATAGATTCAAAGGCCAGGACCAGTCTCTTTCCCACCATGTATGAGCACGTATCTCTCCATTGCATTAAGCTTCCCACTACCCTGAAGAAAGTAGAAAGCCGGAATGGTAGGGAGCACGCGCCAGAAAACATTCTCAGGGTGCCGGACATGCCGGGCAAGGAAGATTAGATGTGATGGCACCAGACCGGCCTGTAGCAGATGCGAAAAGATCGACAAGACCTGTCCCGGTTATACCCCTACTTTCATATGGGTTCCCATCAACAGAGTGACCTCAAAAGCGCAAGGGTTAGGAGGTCTAGCACCAGAGGTAACGTGGAGCAGCCGACCCGCATTCAACCAGGAGGAGCTGGATCGAGTGCTGGTTCGCCTTGATGATGATCGGAAACGGTCTTTACAACAACCTCGTGATCAGATGCATCCAAGCCCTTTCTCGGTGCTAGACTTCCGGCCTTTGCCAAGTCTGCATGAAAACGACTACTCGCAAGATAACTGGGATGGACGGCTGTTCCATCATTATGTAACAGTCGTAGCGCCAATGATGATGCCAGTGGAAGATAGGCGCAACCCATGGATGACCGATTATCCAAGACTTGCATCGAGCCAAGGCTCACGTCCACATCGCGTTGTACATCTTGCTCTGCTGAGCCAAGCTGCGGCTCACTTATTCCATCTAGGTGTAGAAACAGTGCGCATGCGCAAGCTTGCCATTAGCTATCGCGTCAATTCGATCAGGACGTTGAGAGAGTGCCTCGGGACCAACGAAATCTTAATATTTGAGGTCTTCCTAGCCAGTATTTTGTCCCTCGTCATGGCCGAAGTATATGAAGGTAGCTCTATGGAGTGGCGATACCATTTGAAGGTTGCCTGGCACTTTACGATCAGCCTGCTCGATGAACATCCTTGGTCTGACTCCGAGATGGCGTGGCTAGCAGCACAAAGTCTGTGTTTGCTCAGGCTGCGGACTGAGGTATGCGGCTTAGCTTTAGGAATATCGTGTAATACGCACTCTTGGACGGGACAAGACAAAGCCTTGTTGGACTCGGTCTCTGAGCGGGGCGATCTTGGATTCACAACCGGCGCTTCGCCTGAGGTGGTCGCTTGCCTCGAGGCCTGCAACAACCTCATCCAGGTCATCCGGGGAGGTGTCAAGCCAGCAAGCCACCATCTGAATCAGGTCGTGCAACTCACAGAACGTCTGCTCGTGGAGGCGGGTCAAGCATCGTCGTCCAGCGGCTCACTGTCTAGTATCCACAACAGCATCTTTGCGCTCGGAGTGGTCCTATACCTTCATCGTCAAACTATTGAACCGACTCCAGCCCAACTGTCGAGATATACAGCTGCTTTGCTCCTGGCCGTTGAGCACTTCATGACCCGAAGCCACCGGGCAACGGTAAGCGTCTGGCCTGTCTTCATGGCTGCAGTGGAAAGCTATCGCCAAACGGATCTCAAGATCGCTCAAAGCTGGTTAGACGGACTGGCCTGCTCGGGAATTGGTAATCGTACGGACATTATCCGTGTGGTCCAGGCCGTCTGGGAAGAAAGAAGTCGCATAGCGGCCGAGGGCTACGAGCTTAACAACCATATATCTCTTGAGGAAGCGTTAGCTAACGTGATTGTGGACTGGCGCACTGTAATGCGAGCCATGAACCTGGATCTGCTATTAGTCTGAATGATGCCCGCGGCAGGCTGAGGCAGGTATAAAAGGGACTTCAACAAGTCGATCATTGAACCCTAGGCCAGAGATAAGCGGTCCGCTCATACTAATTCTCTCACTGAAGGTTGAATACTCGAATACAATCCATGTCCATTCAAAGTTTAGTCCACAGTAGGTGATCCCACCCCGCTATATGTCGTCCTCCGCGACGCTCGGGTCCCGCTTGATTCTTCCTTTGTCTGCCGCTGCAACACTCTCCTAGTCCTCTGGCTCCGTTTTTACCACCACTTCTCGGACACCACTGTTGACGATGATCTCTTCGAGTCTCACACCAGGTCTTGTGCCAACTGGCTGCGCGCCAACCACAGTCTCTATGCCTGCAGGCACTCTGTCCTCGTCGCCATAGGGCAGTGTTTCCAGGTCGATCTCATCCTCTCGTCCGAGCAAGCATTTCAATATAAACTCGCTGCCTGCTTTGCTGGTCACCACGTTCTGCTCCTTGCACCTCTCGCTACACACGCACTCCAAACAGCCTTCGACGCAGCAGCATGCTGCAACCCGATCCATCGCCTGCACGAGAAGCAGATCGACAAACTCAAATGCCTATGCGGCAATGCCAGATCCTCCTACACCGCCTTTTGCGTCGTAGAATATCAATCGTGCTGGTCGCTTGCGCTGAATTTCCTTGCGGGCAAACTCCTTGATTGCTACCTTGCATTCTATGCGCACATCTCCAAGCATACTAATCACAAAATTCGGCATAAGACTAAGTACGACGTGTTCAGCTACATAGATTGCTGCGGCAATGTTGAGCCAATAATCGTCCAATATTTGCAATGCGCGCTTGACCTTTAACATCGATCTCGATATATAAATTGTCAACCCAAACAGCATCAAGAATGCGGCGCTTCTTGTCGATCTTGAAGAAACCAAAGACAACCTGCTTAATTCGTATTGCTTCAAAGTAGATGCAAGATAAGAAAAACACTAATAGCCAACAAATAGACTCCGTCTCGACAAAATCAATATCGATAAAGTCGCGCTACTGTGTTGTCCAATCGATTTTTATCAACGCGACTTTAACGATCTTACGATACAAGTTCATCTCCTTAACGAGATATGTGTAACCTTGATAAAGAAAGATGCCTCCTTCGTAGATAGTAAAAAAGGCTCGACTAGACTCGATCTCTTCAAAAACAATATTACAATCGTTTGTAATATCTATTACTGCAAAGTGTTTATCCTCGATATTACAAATTGCAACGCATTTCGAAAACAAAAAACAAAAACGCTTGTTACAATAGTAAAATCCTAGACTATCTTTAATTATACACTCTTCTACAATCTCGAGCAATTGCTTGTCAAAGTAGATCTTGTCTTTGTTTAAGCAAATTAGCATCTTATACGTTGCACACTAGATATGTTCTTGGAGTATCAATAAATTTTGCAGATCGATCTAAAGCTTACAATTGAACTTTGTAAATATTTTATTCGAATTCTGCATATAATATTGGTTAATAGCAAAATAGTCTTCGATAAAAATAAACAACAAATTTTTGTTTCGACAATTAATATGTTCAAACTATTGTTATAGATTAGTTATTGTATATAAAAAGTCGATTGTAACAACTAGATTAATTGTTAAATCAAGTTTCGATTCTAACTATTGAAATTAACTTAATTCGATAGTTTTAATATTAGAAATCGATTTAAAATTTAATTCGATTTGCACTAATTTAAAATCGATTTAACTTAACTCGAATCGATATTTAATTTCAATATTAGAAATTAAATCGAATTATTAAAAAATCAAAATAAATATTATTATATCAAAAGTTACGATTTTAAGATTTGTGTAATTATAATATATTATTAAAACTATAGTTTGCTGCATTATTAGATTATAATTATTTGTTAATATAGAATCTTATTTAATTTATTTTATACTTGCATTATTTTTTGTATTATTGTTTTACTTTAGAAATTTTTTCTTTAAACTATTTAAAAATATTGTTTATACTATTTTCGATTACAAAATATCTAATTTTTTAAGAATTTCTAGTTAATAATTGTTTTTGTTCGAAAATAATTCTAGTAAATTTATCTTTTGTAATTTGCTATTTAGTACTTTATATTCTAATTAATTCGCAAATTAATTCGATTAAAATTTCAATTATATATTTAATAATAAAAAAAGAAAATTTCAAAAAGTACTAAATAAAAATTTTAAGTAACTTTCTATTACTTAAACTAAAAAAAAATATATATATATATTAAAAAAAATGTAAATACTAAGATTTAGTTTAAAGAATAGTAATTATATACTATAATTAACAAAAGTATTTTATACAAAACTTAAAGTAAATTTCTTTATTTATATTAAATTAAAAAGATTAATACTAAAGTACAATTTAAACTTTAAAACAAATACATTTAAATAATCTTAACTATTAATAGTTTGTTAAAAATTATTTGCAAAAATTGTTAAAAAATATTAAATTATTTTATTGTATACAATTATTCAAATATATTAAATATAGAAAAATATCTTTAATTTGTATTTTATTTAAAATAAAAAAGATCTTAATTATAATTAATAATTAATATAGTTTTTACTTATGTAAATTATTATTAATAATACAAATAAACAATGCAAAACTAATATATAAATAGAAGAAAAACTATATTAATCTATTATTCTTTAGTTAAAATAATTGAAAAAATTAATTATATAAAATATTTGTTAATTTAAATCTACTTTTTCGAACTATTAATAATTCGAACTTTTAAAAATTACTAAAAATATTTTAATCAAATTTAGTACTTCTAGATTATATTAAATTATTAAAATTAATTTTTATAAATTTTAATTAAATTTGTAACAAAATTAAATTAAATTTAAAAAAGTTTTAGTATATTTTTTTTACTTTAAATATATAGTTTAGTTCTTAAAAAGTTATTTATCTTGAAGTATTAATATATTAAGTTAATATTGTATTTTAATATTGTTAATATTTTATTAAATTTACTTTTTTTAATATTAAGTATATAGATTAACAATTAATATTAAAACTTATAAAGATATTAAAATTCTTTAAAATTAAAAAAAAAACTTTTTGAAATTATTATTAATAATACAAGCAATAACAATAGTTTTAAAGACAAACTTAATAAAATTTTAAAGTAACAAAAATCTTAATAAAATAAATAATAAAACATTATATTTTGTTTAATTTATATTATTAATTTAATAGCTGAAAACTTTATTGTAACTTTTAAATTAAAAAAAATTGTTAACAATATTGTTATTTAATTAGAGAATAAATAAGTTCAAAATATTGCAAAAATATAGATTTATTTATTGTAGTTAAAAAGATATTTGTTTGTATAATAATATAAAGAGATAATATATTTGCTAAATCTTATTTAGATTTGCGCTTTACTTATTGCTATTAATAATTCGACTTAATATTTAATTTATTTTAGAGTTGTTTAAAAGCAAAAAAGTAAAGAATTTCGAAAATAAATACAAGATATTTGTATTTGTTAAAATTTTATTTATTTAATACTTTGTTATATATATTAATTACACAACTATATTAATCTTTAAATAGAAAAATATCTAAAATATCTAAAAAATTAAAAAATTAAAAAATTCAATATATTTAACTAGACAAAAACAAATAACAATTGATTTAATTGCTTAAAAATATATTAAATTTTTTCTATAAATATATTTTTATAGTGTTTCGAACAACTAATATTAATACTTTTCTAAAATTTCGAGTATTTAATATAATATTTAATTATCTTAATTATTTGAAGAAAATTATAATAGATTACAATTGTTCTTTAAAAAAGATTATAATAAAAACTTATAAAAAAGTTTTAACAAAACTTGTTAAATATTATTCGAAAATAAAAAAATTTAATAAAAAATTATATAATCTTATTAATATTTTGAATTCTATATAAAAATTAAGTCTTTACAAAATATAAAATAAAAATAATAATAATAATTTTATAAATTACAAAACAAAATATTAGATAAAATTTAAAATCTATTTTCGATATTATTATAATCTAGTTGCTATTTTAAGAGCAAAAATACAAACAGCAAATATTGTTAAAAAGATAATATAATATAGTAATATAATTAATTTTTCGTTAACTTTTTTATAGTTTAATATAAATATTATAAAAATTTTACTTTAATAATCTTAATACTCTTGTTTAATTTAAAACAAAAATAATTAATATCTTTGCATTAATATTATAGAGAACAAATATTTAATATAGAAATATTAAAGAGATAATACTTCGAACTATTTTAGATTAATATAAATAGTTAAAAATATTTTTTCTTATTTAGTATTATTAATAGATATCGAATAAATTTTTAGTTTTGTTTAAAAAATATATTAATAAAATTAATTTAAAATAAGTTTGCAAATAATTAAACAAATTATAATAATAAAGTATTATAATTATATTATAGATTTAAATTCGAAAAAAACTATTATTAAATTATAAAATATATATTATAGAGAGCAAAATAATAATTAAATAATTAATAGAAATAAGAATTTTTTTCGAATAGAATTTAAGATTATTTTGAATAAGATTTATTTATAGCTAAATTATTATACAAAAGATTATATATTTATAATATTATTATAAATAAAGAAATATTGTTAACAATAACACAAATAGATAATATATTTATAATAATTAAATCCTTAATATTGTATTAAATTAGTATATTTAACTTTTTAAAAATTATATTATTGCTTAAGGATTATTGAATTTATAATTTCTATATATTTTTAAATATAAATATATTAAATAATTAGGTTTCGATAGCTTAATAATTAGAGCAAATATTTAGATTAAAAATAATTATCAAATTTAGTAATATGTTGCGATATTAATATTAAATTAACTATAAGTAATATTTATTTATTAATCTACAAATATTAATAGAAGATTTAATTCTTTCTCGAGATATAATTTTTTTCTCTTTCTTATACTTTATTAAGATTATATACAATAAGATTGTTAAATTATTTAATTAAAAAAATTAAGTTAAATTTTTTATTCTAATTATCTAAATAATTTAAATATATTATTATAATGCATTTTTTAATTAAAATTTTTCATAAAAAAGTGCACAAAAAATATATATAGCAAGACAATATATTTAATAGCTAATATAACAAAATAATACAATAGAATAATATAATTAATAAAGTAGAATAAATAAAAAAGCTTAAATTTCTTATTTTTTGCTAAATATTTCGAATTTCAATATAATAAAGACATTTAAATATTTATTTTATTACTATTTATTATAGTAAAGTTCTAGATTTTGCATTAATTACTTTAATAAATACAAATTCTTAGACTAAATAGTTTTGCGTTTAATATAAATAGCAAAAAGATTACTATTTAAAAATATAAAATAAAATATTATTATATATTATATAGAATTAATAATAATACAAATAAATAATATACTTATTAAAGAAGAAATTAGTTACAAATCTCTTAATAGTTTTCTAAAAAACTAAGTAATCAAATTAATATTTCAAATTAATATTTTTTATTTATCTATTTTGCTAACAAGTAACAACTTTATTTTGCATAACTTTTTAAATTAATTTTACAAAAAATAATTTTAAAATTAACAAATTACTAATTTTCTAATATTTGCAAATATTACGTAGAACTATTATTTCGAATTTGTATTTATATTTCTTCTATTTTGCAAATACTTAGTTAATAATAACTTAATACATTATCTTTTTATATTATTTTTTGTATATTAAAAACTATTTTAATCGATTTCTTTCTTTTACTATAATTAACTTTTTTTGCTATTGTAGTTAGATAATTAGATAATATTAGACTATTAATCTAAGAATGTTTGCTATTAGTACTAGCAATCTATCTGCAATATATATGCGATTCCTCTTACTTAGATCTTAAAATCTTAGCTATTTAATATACTATTAGATTGTATAGTACGATTTATATATATATCGCAATAAGTCTTTATTATTATAGTTATCTACTAATTAGAATTCGATTCTTACTTTCTTACACTATATTTTTTTCGCAATTTTTCGCTTGCTATTTTATAAACTAAATTAAGTATATTAGTAATACACAATATATTATTAATTTGTTTAATTCGAATTATTAAGATTTTAGAGCAAAATATATTATTAAACTAATATTAAAGAAAAGAATTATTAATATTAAAGAAAAAAATTAACAATATTAAATGCAAAAATTAACAAGTATTATAATTAAGTATTTGATAAACAATACAATAAAATAATATGCAATTAATATGCGTACTTATATTTGATTTCAATAATTAAGAAATATATATTATATAACAATTAATATAATAGATATAATAATTTTTAGTTGTAATAATATTAAATAAAAATAATATTTAAATTCTAATTTTAATGCTAAACGCATAAATTTATTTCATAATTGTAATATTTTTTTGTTCAAATATTATATATTAATTAATATATTTAACATTGTTTATTGTCTTAATCTATATAGTTAATATACAAACTTATTTTGCATTACTTGTATACATTATTATTAAAACATAAAAAAAAAATAGACTTTTCAAAAACAAATTTTTTCTTATTTAGATTTTTTTTAAATTGATCTTTTCGAATATTGTTAAATACTTAACATTATATTATTAAATAAAAGACTTGTTTTGCATTACTTATATATATTATCTTTAAAACTAATTTAAAAAATTAATTTTTTAAAATTAAATTTCTTTTTACTTAAATATTTATCTTAATTAATTTTTTCAAATATTGTTAAGTATCTAATATTATATTGTTAAGTAAAAAGTCTACTTTGCATTATTTATATATATTATCTTTAAAATTAATTTAAAGCACAAAATATCTATCTTATCGATTATTTCCTAAATTATTATTCCTAAAAATTGTGTTACAATATAAAATAAAGATAAAAAGTTATTTTACAAAAAGCAAAATATTAATTGTATAGTACTTTATAAGCGTCTAATTAAGTTGTAAACAACAATTGTCTTTAAAAAAGTCTCTTAGAAAAAGCAAATTAATATAGAAAAAAACATCAAAAATATAGTAATTAATAAAAGAATAAAAAAGAGACTATATAATAATATATTTAAATAATATATATATATTCAAAAAACTAATTAAATTGTAGTACAATACTTTAAAATTAAACTAGACTAATTGTGTCGAATCGAGTTATCGAGTTCGAATCGAATACTCGATTTGAATCGAATCGAATCAATTTCAAAAGTTAAAATCGACAATTCAAGTCGATTTTAAAAGTTAAAATCGAAATTCGATCTATTTATAGTCTAATTTAATAAAAACACAATATTTTGCAAAAGTAATATATTTATGTAATACATAATAGTTGTTATTATATAGAATAATTTAAAATAAATTAAAACTAGTTAATTTTATTTTATTTTAATTTTTTTAGTTTTCGAGTCGATTTCAATTATTGAATTTGAAATCCGAATTAATTCGAGTCGATTTCTAATATTAAAATTGTCGAGTTGAATTAATTCCAAAAGTTGAAATCGAAATCCGATCCAACAATTAGTCTAAATTAAACTAATAAAGAAAATTAAAGACAAAAATATTATAGAACAAATTAAAATTATACAATTGTTATACAAATAATTTTAAAGATTAAAGATATAAATACAACACAATTTCTTAATAGTTAAATATATATAAAATCTAATATAAATAAAATAACTAATATATATATTAGACAAATTCGAATTAATTTAAATTGAACAAAACTATAACCAAATATATAATATTGATTATTGAAAAAATTTAACAACGCATTCTATATTATAGAGATTTTAATATGTTGAAAACAACGTATAATCTAAATGCAATTAACAAATAAAAATTTTGAAGACTTAATTAAGATTAACAATAATGAAATAGAGATAAGATAAAAGAAGATAAAAAATAATACAAAAATAATAGATAACAAATATAGAGATACAAAGTACAAAGATAATAATAATAATAATAATAATAATAATAATAATAATAATAATAATAATAATAATAATAATAATAATAATAATAATAATAATAATAATAATAATGCTAAAAATAAAGTTAAGTATAAAATTATAAAGATTTCGAACTAATTAATAGTATTAATAAGTTTAAGAGCATTATTTAAATATATTACTATGCACTTTTTCGAACTAAAATATTAACTAAAATACTATTTAATTATACACTTTTTAATAAGATATAAAATCGATATTTCTCAAAAGACTATAACAATTGTAATTTATTTACTATATAAATATTAAATAGTTTGTATATATTACTTTATTATATTACTTGTTACGCTAATACTTTTGTAAGAAATATTAAAGAGAATTATATTATTAAAGAGATTTGTAGATATTCTCAAGCAATACAAAGGAATTATCTAATAACAAAAATTGCAATTTAAATTAATTATAATAATAAGTTAAGACTTAAGATAAATTAAATACAATCTATAAGAAAGTTGTATTTAAAAATCTATATATTAAAGAGATTCTTTTTGTTTATTTTGTTTGTTATCGAATATATTAAACTTTATTTGTTTTGCTTGTTGTTAAATATATTGAACTTGTCTTTTAACGTATCGAGCTTGCTCTTTAATATATTAAGTATTGCTTATCTATTAAATTGTTAAATATACAAATAATTATGTTTTGTGTTATATATTATTTTGTAAAATATATATCGAATTGTAACAAGCTAGAATTATAATATTTTTTTTTTTTTTTTTCGAAAAGTAACTATTTATCTTTATTATATTTTGTTAATAACAAAGTTGTTTTTGTTTTGCTTTCGAAATTAATTGCTACAACATTTTAATTAATTTTATCTATAAGTGTTGTTCTTATTCTAAAAAATCTTGTATTACTATAAAAAACTTTTTGTTTTATTTAAAGTATTTAAAATATATTTATGTTAAAAAAGTATATATAAATATATTGTAAACTTTGCTAAATTATATTAGAAAAAATTTGTTTTTAAAGATTGCTAAAAATAAAGTTATATTAACAATTGTAATAATACAATTGCTTCGAAATAAAAAAATATTAAAAAAAATTAATACAAAAATAAAGTAAAAAATATAATGTTTTTTATTTGATTTAACAAAGTTAAATATTGCGAAATTTTTTAATTATTTTGTTGCAAATACTTTGATTAAAGTATTTTTTATTATTTAATTTTTGCTTGCTATATTAAATAATATTTCGAATATTAATAGAATCTTTAAATAAAATTGTCGCAATTATTGAGATTATTAATAAGCTTTTATATATTTTTTAAAATAATATTTTTTATTTATTTAATTAGATATTTTTAATTTTGTTGTTCTAGAATTTATTCTATTTTATATCTATTTTTTTTCTGTAATTTATAATAAAATATTTTTTATATAAATATACTAAAATCGATTAATTTCAATAAAAATATATAAAATATTAAAAATACTTTAACATTTTTAAATAAATCGAGTTTGTAATTAATTGATTTTTTAACTTTTTTAATAAAAAATAATTTAATTTTAATATAATTTAACTTTTTATTTAACTTTCTTATTTTAAAATTTTTTGTAAAAAATATATATTTTATTTTTCTCTTTTAGTTAAAATATTGTTTTTTGTTTTTTGTTTTAATATTTAATTAATTTTTTTTGTATTTTTAGAATATTATTGTATATCTTTTTTAATATTGTTACTCTTTTAATTGTTAATTGTATTAATAAAAACTTTTACTCTTTCTTAAAGAGATTGAATTTCTTGTTATAATTAACAAAGAATAAAGTTATTTTAATAATATTTAAAATCTTTGTATTAAGAGTTAGTTGTATTATAGATAGAAGTAATATTTAATTACTATAAGTATTGTTGATATAGTATTTTAGGTATTGTTTAAGACTTTAATTTATTTGTTTTATCTACTTATTTGTAATTAAGTAATTGTTACAATTCTAACTTGTTATAGCTCGATATATATTCTATAGAGTAATATATAATATAGAGTATAACTATTTGCATACTCGATAACTAAACAAATAAATAGTACTTAATACGCGAAAGAACAAACTCGATATACTTAATAGCAAGCAAAACAAACAAAGCTCGATATATTTAATAGCAAGCAAAATAAGCAAAAAAAATCTTTTTTAATATATAAATCTTTGAATACAATTCTTTTATAAATTATATTTAATTTATTTTAAGTCTTAACTTATTATTATAATTAACTTAAGTTGCAATTCTTGTTATTAAATAATTGCTTTGTATTGTTTGAAAATATTTATAAATCTTTTTAATAATATAATTCTTTTCAATATTTTTTATAAAAGTATTAGCGTAATACTTTAAATATTTTAAAAATATTTGTATTAAATTAATGCATTTTTATTAGACTGATCGTTCGGTTCTAACAGTTGGAACCGAATTGCATAAATTATGAAAATACTAACTATATTAGGTTAAAACTTGACCTAATTAGGTATAACTTTCGGGTCGGGTTGTAGATTTTGGGGAAAAACCGACCCGAACGGTCAGTCTAATTTTTATTTTAAATACTAGTTTTACAATATTATGTTAACTCTTTATTAATAAAGACAACAAAATTAGAATTAACAAATTTGATATTTTGTATAGAAATCGAATTAAATTAAAGAACTAATTTATACAAATAAATATTTATTTTATCTTTTATTCTATTTTAGCAAACAAGAAAACAATTTTTATATTAATATTTCTTAGAGAAAGAGTTTAATATTAACTTAAATCAAATTTATACAAATATTTGAAGAATTATAACAAAAATTTATAAATAATATTTATAAATTTCAATAACTTTAAAAGAGAGTTTCCAAGAATCTTCAAAATATTTAATAAAAAACAAATTATAAAAAAAAGTAATTTAGTATCTAATTTAACAAATCTTTGCAGCAAATTATATAATTAAATTTTAGAAATATATTAATTTTATCAAGTAAAACAGTATTATACTTATAATAATATTTTAACAAGAATTTAAAAATAATCTTAAGAACAAAATTATATATAATAGCAAAACTATTAGTAATATATTCGATTTTATTAAAGTAATTATTAATTTCGATAATAAACTATATAGAAGAATTATAAAAAAAAGATACAATTAATTTTATAAAAAAGCAAAAATCTTCTTCGAATTAGTAATTAAATATTAGCAAAAAAAAATTGTTTTAATTAGCAATATAACAATATAGATTATTAAGAGTTTATATTAATAAAACTAGACTTTATTTAACAATGCAAAAGAAAATTAGAAAAAAGCAAAATAACAAATTTTAGAAAATATGCTATTTATTTAATAAATCGAATTATTTTGCAAAAAATTCTTGTTTAAGAAACTTGATAATTTTACAACAAATTAATATTATATTAAGAAAAAAATTCGATAGTTAAAACAATATTAAAAAGTAAATTAATACAAAAACAAATATTTTCGAAATTAAATCAAATAACAACTATTATTTGATAAAAAATTTAAATTAGTTACAAAAAGTTTTGAATAAAATATTATTAAATAAGATACTTGCATTTATGCAAAAAGCTAATTAAGTACTTTAGAAAACTATAGAAGCAAAACAATTAAATATATTATATTTTTATTTAGTAACAAATTTAGATAACAATATAATTAAAAGAACTTTTACAAATATCTAAATAATATTATAAAATATTTTGATATTTTAACTAGTTTATTAAAGAAAAGATAAATTAATTAAATTGGAAATAAATACAAAAAAGCACTAGAAAACAATATTATTAGCAAAAAGAATATTTTTGATAAAATTAAATATTAATTAAGCAGTATTAATCTATTTTAACAAGAAATAAATAAAACTAAAAAGCATAATATATTTAATTAAATAGCTTATTATAATAATTTATACTAAACTTATCTAAAAGATAAAAAAGAAATTAATTACTTTTCTAGAAAGTTAAAATTAGTATTACAACAATAGAAGAAATTTCGATAATTAAGAGAACTCGAAATAGAAATTGCAACAAACAAACAGAAAAAAGTTAAAATCTCTTAATAAGAAATATATTAAAAAAATATTATATATTAATTTAATAGTAGCAACTAAATTTAACAATATATATACAATATTTTATTATATTAGTTAAATTTTTAATAATTATTAACTTATTGCAATAGTTAATTCTAATATAACAAATAATTTTATAATTAAAACTTTTATAAAAAGAAAAAAGTACTTTATTTAAAAGAAGTTTAATATGTACAAGCCAATAATTGTAAATAGAATTTTTTTTATTTAAAGAACATAAAAAAGTAAATAAAAAAACAAAGTTATTATCGATAATTATTTAGCAATATTATAAAAAACTAATCTTTAATATAGTAAAAATAACTACTTATAATATTGTACTAGAAATATCTTAATTAAAATAGCACAATTTAGAAGTTAACTAAAATATATAAGTACTTAGATTTGCGCAATATAATTACGCAATTTATATTTAATCTATATATTAATAATATTTAATAATAGATAAAAAAACAAGTTGAAATTCGATTGCAAATAACAAACTTATATTTTTGCAAAAAAATAATTTAATTAAGTTCGATTTAATAGATATTAATACAAATTAGTTAAATTACAAAGTTAAAGTAAATAAAGAAAACTACAAATCTTCTAAGAATCTTAAAATATCTAATAAAGCAAAAAAATTGCTATATATATTATAAATATATAATAGATAAGATTATCTATTTCAAAAAGAGAAAATAACAAAAACTCTATTTGAATATTAATTGTAAAATTATAAAATTAGATTTAAATTAGATAAGCAACTTATATTTTAATTTATATATATTTTATTCGAGAAAAAACTCGAAATACTTCGCGAATATTTAACAGATAGAAACTACTTTCCGGTACTAGGAATGTCGAAACGAGTTGGTCTGACAGCTGCTTTAAGCAGCTCGGGTACCGCGCAAGACCCAATCGATCGGCAGAACTGCGCCCCGATAATCTCTAGCGCTAAAAACAATTGGCATCTTGCACAGTGTCTTTCTAACTCTTCTTTCTAACTTAGTTGACTTTTCTTTAAGCAAGTCTTTGCGAGACAACAAATATAAATTAGATTTGAAGTCTATTTTTGTTTTTTTTTCGCTTGTTTGTTTTCTTTATTTTTGTTAGCAAAGTAAATCTTTACTTGTATTGTTTGCTTGCATTATTAATATTTTTCTAGTTATTCGATTGCAATTATCTCTTACATTCTGTCTATTTGTTATAGCAATACTATATTGTTTAGATTGACAATATAGAATAAATATAGCGCAAGAAAGTCAAACTATTTTCGAGCTTTTATTTTGAGCAGCGCGCACAACTTGTCGCAAAAGAGAAGATCAAAAAAAAAGATTGCAAACAATACAACAAAGAGTCTAGTATTAATATTAAAGAAGTAAAAGAGATAACTTGTTTTTTATTGAATTTTACAATTGTTGTTGTTAACAAAATTACTATTTAGATTTTGCGACAAACTTAACTACAACTCTTAAACTTTTCTCGAAGACGCACAAATACTAGACTTTAAAATATTCTAAAAATAAATAATAAATTGCTATAACAAAATTAATATAACTTTAAGTTTACGAAATTACTAACAAGTTTTAAAAAAATTTATTTTTAATATTGCTAATCGAGACTTCGATTTTTGCAAAAAACAAGATATACACAATATAAGATGCTAATTTCTACAAATTTTAAAATCTCTACGCTAATATTATAATACTAATATATTAATCTTCTTATTAACAAGTATAGACTTTGCGTTCTTCTTAAAACAAAATCGATTATTGATTTCGACAATTTTTATTTTCTTTTCTATACATACTAAGTGTTCGATAATTTAATATTTAAAAATAAGCAACAACAAGTTCAAATTGTTATCAATTTACTTATAATTGCTTTTTTCGATTGTCGATTGTATTTCTTGTTCGACATTTGAGTTAAACTTAACAATCTTAATAATTCGAATATACTTATTAACAATATTGTAATTGCTAGTCTTCTTAAAGCTAGAAAGATTGTAAACAAGATCAAAATAAACAAAATTAAGAACAAAAAGAGCTATCGTAATAATAATATTGAAAAGTCTATTAATACTACTTGCAAAATCGACGACAATTTTAACAAATTCTAGAATAATAATAGTAACAACAACAACGACAACAATAGCGATTTCGACTTGCTTTATAACTATAGTAAGAGTTCTAATATTAACAACAATTGTAATACAAAGCTCGAAGTAACTTAATTGTTTTTGTATTATTATTTTATTGTTAGTATTGTTGTTAATCGAATTTCTAAAAAGTCTAATCTAATCTTTATAAAGACGACTCTTTTTTATATTAAAGAGAAAGACAATAATTTGCAAATATAAGCAATTTTGCACGTTAGATATTTTTTTCTTTTATACTCTTGCTAATTCGTAATTAATCTATATCTTTTAACAAAAAAACATTGATTATTAGTAAAGAAAAAAACAATTTGTTGTTCTTTTTCTTTAATTACTTTATATCTCTTGCAATATACAATAACGCTTTCGAGACTATATATGCGAAAAGCGTCGAAGATATGTTTCGAATACAAATATTATTTAACAAAAAAAGCTTAACATTAAAATAGAAATATCGAGTTCTAAATCTTTTAGTCTTTTGAAAATTGTTGCGCAATACAAATAAAACAAATATATTGTTAACAATATTGCTACAAGCTAGCATATAAATTTGTTATCTTAAATATTTCGATTAAAAGACGAGCTTCGAATATTCTTTTATTTAATATAAATTTCGACGTAATCTTTTAAATGTTGTTAATAGTACGTTTGCTTATAAATTCTCTCTTCTAATATACTTCTCAAAAATTGTTTATATACTAATTATATATACGATTAACAAATAGCGCTTTTGCTTCGATACAAAATTAATCTTTTAATTATTAACAAGAAGCAATCGATTACTATCTAAATTAGAAAATACAATTCGATATCGAATTTTACTATCTTAAGAAGTTATTTAACAAGATAGTTCAAAAGATAATTAGACTTGTTAGCTTAATAGTCGACTTAAATATTTCGACAAAGTTGTTGTCTTAGTAGAAGATCAAGTTGACATAGTATTTGCAAATAATTTATTTTAGTTAACAAAACAAAATGCTTATATTGCAAATTTACAACGCAAAATACAAAAATATTAACAATATCAAAGAAACAATTCTTTTTTAAACAAAGAAAAAGATTAAAGCTTAATTAAGTTGTTTGAAAATTAAATTGCAAAATTATATAATTGTGCAAATTTATAAACAACATTTTCGAAAGACTAATATTTTGAGCTTTAATGCTCAATTTTGTGCAATTATAGTCGATTATACAATCGCAATAGATATCTTATTTGCGAAATCGATCAAATACAATATTCTCGAACAAGCTAAGATAATTTGATTAATTTGCAAGCTCAACAATAATCTAAGCAATAACAAAAAGCTTTAACAAAGAATTTAGACTATTAAAGTTAAAGCAACTTTATGCAATTAACAAGAAACTTAGCATTGCAATTAATTCAAATCTATTGTTAAACAAAAGAAGTTAAAGAGTGCAATAAATAAGTTAAAGAAAGATACAAAAGATAATTTTCTTATAGTTTGTCGACTTATTTAATATATGTTTTGTCTAAATAACAAAAAACTATCTTATCAATATTGAATCTTCGAGTATATTAAATTTAACAAAATAATAAATAAGATTGCAAAGCACTTAAAGAAGTATGTTCGCAAGAATAAGATTTCGTGTTCGTATTTACAATGCAGAATAGCAAAACTAATTTTGCCAAATATAATAACTTTTAAGAATTATATCGCAATTGTGCATAGAATCTTTTTTAGACTAATCGTTCGATTCTAACAATTGGAACCGAATTGCATAAATCATGAAAATACTAACTATATTAGGTTAAAACCTGGCCTAATTAGATATAACTTTCGGGTCGAGTTATAGATTTTGGGGAAAAACCGACCCGAACGATCAGTCTAATCTTTTTGCAAATATAGATCTAATTTGTATTTCTAGTATTTTGTTTCTCTATTACGTTTTTTTTAGCAATTTTCGAGTATTAATGCGTTGAACTTATTGTATTGTACTAGAATACTATTAATTGTAGCTATAAATAAATAATAATATCTAGAGATTATCTTCTAAAAAAATAATAAGCTTTATAATATTTTATTTGCAATCGACAAGATTTCTTCTATAAATTAAAGAAAATTCAAGTATAGTTCGATTTGTTCTTGTTTATTTTTAGTAGTATTTGCGTAAAACTTAGAGTGCAAAACAATGTTATTGTATACTTAAAGATAATACGCGGCTTAAAAAGAAATTTGTTAACAACTTTAATATAATTCTTTTTAGCTTAGCAACGCAATTTTATAAAGATAAAAAAATAAAGCAAAGAAAGAAATAATAGCGCAGGATATATAATATATTGCAGCAAACAAATATATATAAGCAACACGCATAAATAGATTCTCAAAGTCTCTTTTTGCGATACTTATAGCGCCAAATTATTGCTAAAATAGAATACGCTTCAAAATTAAAAAATAAGAAGCAACAATACTTGTTACAATTATAGATACTTGATTTTAGAAATATCGAAAATATAAAATTGTATCTAGCTATGTTTGAAGCAGAAAATAATCTACTATTTCTACTAATAGTAGTTCGAGAAATCAATATCGAAATTCTTTCGACTTTTATTTAAAAAAAAATTTCTATTAAAAACAAATATAATTTGTAGTTGCTACTTTTAGAGAAGCTCTTATTGTAGAGATTTGATTATCTTCTTAGACATTATCTTGTATCGCGTATTGCTAAAAGAGAAAACACAAAAATTGTTTAATATATAAGATCAACAACTCTTTGAACTAGAACACAAAGCTATATTTTGCAGCAATAACTCTCTATTATTTCTATATATTAGCTTAATAAGCAGCAAACGTCGCAAAATTACTTTTAGCTTTGTTTGTAAAAACATTTTCTTTTTGTTAAACTTTATAGTATTGCTAGATCTATTGCATTCTTTATTGCTTGTTTTTTTCTACTTAGAATCTTTGTTTTCTTTAATTGTTCTCTTGTACGTTATAGCTTTAACAAAAATTCTAACTTAAATAATTTGATCAATTGTTGTTTGTTGGAATTATAATTAGTTTATGCAAGAAATAAATCGATAAAGAGTCTTACTCGATTAGTACTTACTAATAGAGAAGAAGCTAAAGTCAAATGTATATTTATAGAAAGCAATATAATCGACAAGATCGCGAAAGACAACAAAGTCAAACAAAGAAAATAGTCAAAATAGAGTATAAAGACTTTGCGAGAACAGCTATTCGATACATATATATAGTTATTAGCTATCAACTATAGCAAAAACAAATATTTGTATTTTTAGAGACTTCAAATATAGACTGACCGTCGGGTTGGATTTCGGTTCCAACTATTGGAATTAACCCGATTCGACAATTCCAACATTAGAAATCGACTTAAAACTCGATTCGATTCCTATTATTTTGAAATCGAATCGACTCGACCCGATTCGATTCTCGATTCCAATATTAGGAATCGAAGCAAATCGCCAAGAATGCCAAGAATTCTAAAAATAGTATAAAATTAGTTTTTTTAAATTATTTTCTAGGTAATGCACAATAGTAATGCATAATATAAAAACAATCTACTATATTTATTAATTAAATTAAATAGAAAAATTATTTCTATTAAATTATTAATTAATTATTACTAAATAATTATTACTAAAAATAATTAAATTTACTAAAAATAATAGTCTTGACAATTTGAGTCGGTTTTTTCGGATCGGGTTTCGATTTCAACTCTAGGAATCGAATCGAATTGTCGATTCCAACATTAGGAATCGAATCGACAATTCGGTTCCAACTTTTGGAATCAATTCGACCCAATTTGAATCGAATACCTAACTCAAACTCGATAACCCAACCCGACGCAATCAACCTATTTAAATAGTTGAGAGTCGAATAATTGTCGAGCATTGCATTGTCTTTATCAATTATATTGCAACAAAAGTATATAGACTAAGCTATCTTTGAACTTATTCGATATAGATAATATTAAGCTATGCCAAACGTTGTAAAGACGAAATAGTATAGATTATATAGATATATTGATTTAAAAGTACGCAAAGTACAAACTTTAAGTTATTTTAAATAGCATGCACGCAAAGCTGTTCTTAGATTATTTAATAACAATGTTATTGCAAGAAGAATTTCTTGTTCGTGCTTAAACTTGCATGGCGGAACAGTATAGTTTAGTCTAACGTAATTTATCTCCTATCCGCCCATATTCCCTACCCGTCCACATCCCTCCCAAAATCGCCTCAACTATATTTCAATCTATATTTCTCCCTCAACTTAATGCCAAATAATCCCAAACAACTTAGAAGGCTCGAATTAGCTATTCAAGCAATTAAGAATAGTCAAATTTCTTTTGTACGAAAAGCAGCGCAATCGTATAATGTTTCTCGAACTATCTTACGCGATCGATTAAAGGATACTCAACAACGCATCTTAGCTTATTGTACAAAGCGCAAATTGACAAAAACAAAAGAGAATACGTTTCTTTAATAGATTCTTACTATGGACAAACGTAATGCTTCTCTTAGATCTACTATTGTACAAAGTATAGTCGATCTACTGTTGATCAATCGCGACGCGTCAAAGTCTTCTTCTATTGTTGAAATCAATTAAGTTAACAAATTTGTACAACGAAATTCTATTCTTAAAACGCGCTTCTTACGAAAGTACAATTATTGACAAGTTCTTTGTAAAGATACAAGCAAAATATAGAAGTAATTCGAGTTTGTATAAAACACAATCGAAGAGTAAGATATTGCGAAAGAAGATATCTACAATTTTGATAAAACAAGCTTCGCTATAAGTATAGTTGCTACTACAAAAGTTATTATTTAAGTTGATAGACGTTTACGTTCAAGTCTTATACAATCTAGAAATCGAGAATAGATTATAGCTATCGAAACTATTAATACGTCTAGTTGAGTTCTTTTGTCGATAGTTATTTTTGCCAATAAAACGCATAGTACGAACTGGTTTGAAAACGTCAAAATATTATTGGATTGAACAATTGAAGTTAGCAATAATAGTTAGACAAACAATTAATTAGACTTTAACTAATTTTAATTTGTGTTTAAATTAAATATCAAAGATTGTATAAAAGACATTTATCGACTTTTGATTCTTGACGAACGTAATAGTTATCTTATCTCTCGATTCGATCAATTTTGTATAGAGCATAAGATTGTCTCAATATATATACTATTGTATTTGTCGTATATTCTTCAATCTTTTAATGTAAACTGTTTTTTCGTTTTAAAACGTTTGTACGATTGTTAGATTAAACAATTTATAAGACGCGATATCAACTTTATCGATAAGTTAGACTTCTTAATTTTGTACAATCAAGTTCGTACGAAGACTTATCTATCAAATACTATTCGCAATAAATTCAAAGCTACTAGATTGATTTTGTACAATTCAATTCGAATCTTATTAATTCTTCAAGTAGAAAGAAAAACGCCTACATCTCTCAACAACAATTATAATAGTTATTTATTCTTTTAAATATTAAAGACGTTACGAAATTTACGACAATTCAAACATTAATCTCGTATAATTGAAAAATATCTTAAACGTTGTACGACAAGCCTAGAGAGTCTAGCGAAGCAAGCGTTAGATCAATTAATCAAAGATTGTTATTTAGCAATTTATAACGCTATACTTTTGATAGACGAAAACGTCGCTTTACGTATTGCAAATCAAAGATAGCGACAAAAACGTTTAAAGTTAGTATTGTCTATATCGCAAAAAGACATTCTAATTGTACAAGAAGGGCAATTTCGTACGCAATTTGTTGAAAACGTCGAAGAAGAAGAGGAAAAGCAATTTGCTACTCAATCAAAAATTAGGGCTTCTAGAAAATGTAGTTTATGTTCTTCGCTCGAACACACGACTCGTACGTGCGTACAGCGCTATAGTGTTTATCAATAGTGGTTTGATAGAGATTTAATATAAAATGATAGAGATATCGCAGGTTTGGACCTGTTTTTGGGGGGATGTGGGCGGGTAGGGGGTGTGGGCAGGTAGGGGGTGAATTACGTTACGGGTGATCCACCGAGCGGTAGCAGGCTGTGCGCTAAGCTTGATCGATGCGAGGGTTTATTGCTCATGCTCTAGCTACCAAGGTTCGAGTAATCTATTCCCATCTTCTGCAAGCGATTATAACGAGCGAGAACTTCATGCGCGAATGCAACGACACCAGCGTTGTAAGAAGTCTACACAAATAAGCGTAGAACTGCAGGAGACAAAGTAGTAATTAATAAACAGAACAATAAAGACAAACATAGCAATCTGCAAAATATTGTTCACGACAAGATTGCAAAATCTATAGATTCTATAGTTATGCACAGCAAAGTAGAGTAACTAGCTTCAGAGCATGTTAGTTATGTCTATCGACAGTAGTTTGGAGATCACATCTTTGGAGTTTTAGAACTACAAGACGTTTGTGTTGCTAATTACGATATTGCAATAAGAGACAGTAGCAATATTTAATAATGTGCACACAATAAGACGAATTAATTTTACGTAAGAACTTTTGTTACGATAAGGGACAAAATAATTGTAGCAGATAAACAGAGCTTTTAGCGCATTATGTAACTGTAAATTTTAGCAATTATTGTAACGCCTAATATAAAGTCTTTTAACAAATTAATATTATAGAACAACATATATGCTTTGAGCTTAAATCTCTAAAAGCAACGCACAAAGCATAGAATTTTAATTGTGCATACTAGTCGAGACTATATTGAAGTTATCTTAATTTTAGTCGTCTAACAACAGAAATCGATAGCGAGATAACTAGAAATTGTTGTTTGAGATATAATATCAATATATGTCTCGTTAACTTGCGATTCTTTATAATAAGAAGATAATATATTTATGTTATAATTTGTATTAGCTTCGACTTATATTAACTAATAGACACTAATATTTTGGTAATTTAATAATGTTTGTAGCAAGATAGAAGTAATAATAGCATATAATATAAAGAGTAAAACAGCAAATTTTTGCTCTTCGTTGAGATAATTTTATATTTTTCGATATTAAACATGTTCGACATAACAATTTTTCTAAGATATTGTTAGCATCTTGTAATTGATTAGATATAGATAAAAATATAGTTACAATTTGTAACTTGTGTAATAAACAATCTTAGAATTAAATAGAAAAGAATCTTTGCTGCGAGATAGAATAAATAAAAAGCATTAATAGCGATATTGCTTATATAATTTTCAAAACGCTTTACTAGTTTTAATCTAGCAAGAAGTTATTGCAATATATATTGCAACTTCTAATATTATTGCTTTGCTCTTTACAATTATAGTTGAAACAATTAAAGCAAATATTTATACATAATAGCTTCAAATTATTCGCAATCTATTAATTTTATTCTACAAGTTTCTAATTTTAATATTAATTATCGCTTATCTTTATTTCGATTTTTTGTTTACAAATATAGATTTGCATTTTAGAACTATCTTTCTTCGCAAAATAGCAAATTATCTTTTCGATTTTTCTTCTTCTTCTAAGTTTTAGAAAAGAAAAGAATTTTTGTTAATCTATATTTGCAATATCGCAACGCTTGTTAATACTTCTATATTATTTTTAAAGTTCGACAAAACTCTTTTCTACTACTATATTGAGATATTTCTAGAAATTAAGACAAACTTAATAGTCTTGCTTAACAACTTTTATGCTATAAAAATTTCTAAAATCTATAATCTTATATTTGTGTCTAAAGAACATCGTGCGAATTAAGAATATATTAACAACATAAATTGCAAAATATTAGAATTGAAGAAAATAATTTATTTGTAATTAGAATGTTGTAACGAAATTGCTAAATATATTAATATTTTAGAAAATAGTATTCGACTTGCTTGTTACAAAAGAGATAATCTCGTAATTTATATTAAGAAAAAGATCGCAATTAATGAATTCTAATAAGCTAAATAAATACTATTTATTATTAAAACAATACTTTATTTTTATAGCTCGAAAGTTCTTGTCAACAATATAGCACTTCGAAATATACTTGTCGTTGACAATCTATTGCTCAAAATAATTAATTTTAATCAATGCTCTTTGTTGTCGTTAAATATTAATATTAGCGCAACTAATAATAACAACTTGATTGTTTAAGTCAAAATTTTTTATTTTGAGTACGTAATCTACTTAATTGTAATCTAAAAACAATACAAATATAATTTTGTTATACGCAAGTAAATTCGATTATTGTTTCGCGATCTTTCAAATGTCGATCGTCTCTTCTTTAAAAATATAATACAAAAATGCTAATTCGCAAAGTATTCGAGCATAAAGTAGTTTTATTGCGATATATGCGAGAGTTTAGAGTATATAGTGCATAAAGTATAATGTTGCAAGCATAATAAACGTATATAGTTATTAAGAGATTTTGTATTAAAGTTACAATATAGAGAACAAGCAAGAATTTAAGCAGCAAATTGCAAGCATTTCGAATTTTTTCTATCTAGAATGTTTCTTTTAATTAATCGCGCATTGCTCTTTACAATTTTGTCTAACTTTAGATAACTTATCTGTTTTCGCTTTAAATCGACATTGAATAGTCTAAGAGCAATCGATTTATTTATAAAATAAGCTATAACAATCGAATTGCTATCTAATATTAATAAGTTATATAGAGTTCAATTAAATAAAGAGTAGTTTTGCAATACTTTGTTGTTAACACGCAATCTCTATTTATTATATCTAGTTATTTTATCTTTAATCTATAAAATATCTTTCGATTTAATATTTGTTTGAAAATTGAAGTCGATTATAGCTAAAGTCTTGCAAAATATATTGGCAAGAAGATTTTGCTTCAATAATTTGAAAATGTAAACACACAATTAACAATTTTTTACAAAATAGAATTGTATAATATTCGATTGCTAATAGAAGACAAAGTATATGCGCTATAGTTAGTAGAGAATTTAAAGACTCGAGTTACAATCGAGTCTCGAACTGTTTAAATTGTCAAAAAAAAGATTTAGATAGAGAAAAGAATAACAGAAATTTAAACAAAATTAGTAAAGATTTTATTTCGATAACAACTAACTTCTTTGTCGTAGTAGAAGTTTAGTTTTTGTATATTATTTGTTCTTAGTTTTAGTCGAACTACAACTAACAATTGTTTAGAACATATTTTGTTTTGCAATCGCAAAAGCATATAATAGACAATATAGTAAATTGCTTGTTTAAGATACAAGATAATAATTATTTTATTTAAAATCGAAAGAGTCTATATTTGCTTTTTGATTTAATATTATATTAAACTATTGTATTAAATAGTAACTTTAATATCTCTAAGAATATTTATTTTCGATATTATCAAATTACGCAACGAGAATCTATAAAATCTACATATTTGAAAAAGACTAGTATATATATGTTATCGATTAATATTATTTTAAATAAAATAATATAGTTGCAAGCTCTAATTGTATATTACGAACATAATTTCTTTGTAATTTATTCTTGTTTTACTTAGCAAACTAGAAGTTGTTTTTCGAATATATAGCAATCGCTAATTTTAAATAAGAAATATTAGCTTAAAAGAAAAAGAGAATTAGATTTTTAAAAATAGTTCGCGTTAATTTTCGATAATTACAGTTTATATATTGTTTGTTTCGCTCTTTGTTCTTTTTATCTTAATTCGACTTACATTATTTGCAAACTTTATCGATAGAATACTTGCAACAAAAGCACTCGTATTAAAGCACGCAAAAAAGTACAATTTCTTAGCATTCTCTTGTAAATTAGTCAATTGTCAAATTAGAATATATTTAATAGATAACGCGCTTCTGAAACAATAATATAGAATATTAAATTTATTACAACAATTATTACTATTTTGGTATCGAGATTAACTTTGGGAGAAACTAAAAGAACGTTGAAGCGCAAAAATATTTTGACAGAAGTTTAGCAAGATATTTGATATCTTCTATTCTAGTAGTTGAGCTCAATACAATAGATGTTTAGTTCAAAAATTACTTTCGTTTGTTGCTTCTTGTTATATTTTTGTATACGTATATATGTTAACAAAGTTTACTCTACGCTAAAAATTCTATCGAATAGCTACTATTATTTGCAACGATTTTTATTATATATTAGTACGCAAAGTAGTAAATCTTAGCAAAAATCAAAAGCTTAATAAAGTTGCTTTATATTATTAGATTGATTCGATCTAATTTAAAAGAGTTAATTGTTAATTGCAACAAATATAGTCTCTTTTTCTATAAAGACGTGTTTTTAGCAAGTTGTTAGTCTTAGTTGTAGAAACGCAATCGAAAGAATATTAAAGACATAGTTAATAATTTGACAAAATTCTCTCGATCTTATGTAATATTTGTTCAATTATTGCTTTGTGCTTTGCTATGTGTTGCTTCTATATTTTAAATTCTTTATTTTACGTTTTAGAGAAACTCGTTGCATGCGTTTAAAAGAGTAAATTAACGCGACAAAACTCTTTAACATGCTAATTGATTAACTAATATAATAATAGATTCGACTCTCGAAAACTCTTGCTTGTCTATCAAGAACAAGATAGTCTAGAAATCGATAGATACAAGTAGTGTGGATTTCTCTATCTTATCTTACACGAGCTACATATAATAACAAGATATTTTATCGATTATCGAATTTTCTATAAGACTAAGGGAGTTCGTATAATGTCTACTAATTGCGAGAATATATCGAATTATATATTGGAATTAACAACGAATCTTTACTTTGCTTTCGATTAGAAAGCGATAGTTGTCAATTTATACAAAGTTTTAGACTCTAATAAAACGTTTCTGCTAAATTAGTTGAAGCAGAAACTATATTCTAATTAGATGGATAGAAAGCTAGAAGATTAGTATATATTTAAAATAACTTGAAGATATTTTCGCATATTCTTTATTTAAATATTTTAGTCACGATTGTTGCACAATGTTGTCTAAATAATATTGTAAAAGATTGTCTATCTATATTGATTAATCTTTTGTGTAAGTAATAGCAAAAAAAAAAGATTAAGTTGCGTTATCTTTGTCGCTATTGTGATTTTAGGCTAGGTAGACTTCGCCCTCCGATTACCCTCCAGGTCTTCGCCCTCTAGTCTCGGGTATACTACGAGTAACGTCTAGCGCCTTGGCACCCATAGTACTTATACTTATTTTCTATACATAATTAGTTTTGCATAGCTAGTATTTTTGTTAATTAACTACATACTAGCTATTAAAGCTCTAACTCTAACATAATACTAGCTATCTCTTTAGACACAATCTTGCGAATCGTACCCTAAAGATACTTATATTTGCTAATTTTTTTTTTCTTTGAGACGTGCTTTAAATATAGAGTTACTAAAGTAGTTCTAAATATAGAGCCACTAGAATAGACGCTTTGCAAAGCGTAACTAAGTCGCGACAATAAACATCTCTTAATTAACGTATAACTTAACAATGTTCAATTTCGTTAACTCTCTAGTAATTTTGCTAAAAGAGAGGAACAACAAATTGTTCTAACTACGATTTAATAAATTTGCTAAAATAAAATCAATAAATTTGTTAAAATAAAGAGACAACAAATTGTCTTAATCTCGATCTAATAAACTTGCTAAAATAAAATTAGTAAATTTGCTAAAATAAAATTAATAAATTTGCTAAAATAAGATTAGCAAACTTGCTAAAACAACAATTACAATACAATTTTGTTGTTGTCTTTAAACAATACTTTTGTTTTCGTATATTAGAAGATTCGCTACGCGACAAAATAACACTTTAAGCAACATTTATTTTTAATATCGAAAATTTTGTTTCGCAAGTAATATAAATTCTTCAACATTTATATAATCTTAAATATATTTAATTTCGAATTTTTATTTTTGTTTACAAATATTTTTATTATTTGCATTTTATCTATATTTGCAACATAATTAACGAAAAATCAACTTTAAAAAACAAAGCTAAGTTTAACTTTAACAAAAATCGCAAATTATTTAAGAAATTTTTAATAAATAAGGATTAATTAGATATTAATGTTGTTTCTCGTTACAATTATTATTTTGTAAATTCTTTATTAAATTAAAATAATCTTAAAAACAATTTAGAATTTAAAGAGCACTTTAATTTACTTAAGTACAATGTATTCGAATTTTCGTTGTTTGTTCGATTTAATTTTTACGAAATTATAATTAATAAACTAATTGAATTAAATTTGTTTAACAACATAAGTTTATTAAATATATTAATTCGATTGTTAATATATTAGTTGTTAAATAGTAACTTTGCTTAATTTTGTAACAAATATATTAAAAAAGAAGACAAAAATAAGTTAAATTAATATCGCACTTTAATTAATTAACTTAACAATTTTAACAAAAGTTAATAAGAAATATCTTAATTTATTTAAGAAGCAATTAAAAGTAATATAGAGAAATAACTTTAATTATTTTATAAAAATAATATTATTATTGTTAAGCTTCAAATTGATAAAAAAATCAATTTCAACTCTATCTATTAATTAAAAATTCAAATTAATTCTTTGTAAGCTTATTTAAATTAAGCGAAGTTAACAATAAGTATTCGCAACAAAACGATATATTGTTTTCGACAAAAGCGCAACAACGCTTTAGCTTAATATAATTTATTTAAAGCTATTATACGTTAATTAAAACAAAAGCTTTCTTTTTTTCGAAATAAAAAAATTGCACTTATTAAGTTTACTTACGTAATTTACAACTTTAGTAACAATAACAAATGTAATTACTCTTATAAATTTAATTTATAAACAAAAGATTAATTTAACAATATTTATTTTGTTTGTAATCTTAAGTTAAAGTTACGAAACGTAAAAAACAATAAATACTTTTTTGATTTCTTTATTTTTATTAAGAATTTTAAAAAGTTTAAATAATAAATTATTGTATTAGTTTCTAAGTTTAGTAGTACTTTTTAACGTTTTGTTTTCAAGAAAATTAAACTTAGTCTTGTTGTTATCAAAATTATTAACAATATTTTTAGAGAAATTAAGCATTGTTTGTTCGATAAATTTATTAATTCTTATTTAACAATAAATAATTTGTTTGAAAATCTAAGTGCTTAATAAAACAATTTAGATAAGAAACAACGTAACTTTGTTAAGATTATGTCGTTCAAATTTGTTATAAAAAATATCGAAATCTTTAATTAATATATTAATTGCTTTATATTTATAACAACTAAAGTTTCTATATTAGAAATCAATAAAATACATTAATTTGACAAAGATTTAAGCTATAAATTTTAAAGTTGCTATATTACTTTGACCATTATATTACTTTAAATTAACTTATTAAATTAATTTGTAAAATTAATTTAAAACTTTAATAAATAAAGAGATTTTATTTAATTATTATTTGAATTTCTATTTATATATAAACTATTAATAACATTAATAAACGCAATAATTGTATTAATATTTTCAAGCTTTTTAAATGTATTAATACGAATATTTGCGACATTAATAACTTTAGTATACGTATCTTTACTCGCAATTAAAAACAAAATATAGAAATATAATTTTAAATTTTTAAAAACAAAATTAAGTTTTTTAATCTTTGTCGAAAATGTTTTAAGCTAAAATATAGATTATATTATAAAAATATTTTTTGTAAAAACAAATTAACTAAAATTAAAAATAAAGCTTTTATTAAGTTTAAAACTTATAATGTTAGCAACTTCGAATTAATAGTATTTAGAAAAAATAGTTTCTCTAATATCTTAAATAACAACTTAGATAACTTTAACAAATTAAAAAACTAAATGTTTTTAACAAAAGTTATAGTTCGAAACAAAAGCTAACGTTTATACGAAAAACAATAAAAGAGCTTAAAGTTATATTTAATTTATAAGATAAAATTTTGTTTATTAAAGTTAAATTTAGTTCTAACGTTATTAATAACAAATTGCTCAACAATTAACAACTAGATTTTTACGTCAAAATTTGTTCAAATTAAGTTTATTTGCTTTTTAATAAATGCTATATTAAAATAATGCTATTTATTAATATTGAAGTCTTCGATAGAGTCTTTATAAATAAAAAGTTTGTTAAGCTTTATAAGCTTTTTACTATGCTACTTCGAAATTTTATCAAATTGCATTTAATTAATAACAAATTTGCTTCTAATATTATTTATATCGCTTAAATTATTGTTAATTTTAGCAAATATATTAATATTTTATAATGTTTAATAATCGAATTAAAACGATTTGCAATTATTTTTAATATACTCTAAATTAAAGAGTATAACGTACAAATTAAAAACAATACACAATTTCTTAAATTTAATTTCGATTATTGTATAAAGCATTATTTATTAAATTAATAATTGTTAAAAATCTTTAGCAATTAACGCAAGCAATTAGAACGTTTATTTTCGAAGTTTCTTAATAAAATTAACGTTTATCAAATAAGTGTCTTTGCATTTTTAAAGCTTGTTAACAAAAAAAGCTACAAGATAATTGTTATGCTATCTAAACATTTTGTTATGCTAAATTAATTAAAGAAAAACAATAAATATTTAACTTGCATTATAGACAACAATGTTACAATAAACGTTGCAATTATAATTTTCGATAATTACAATAAATTTTATGCGAAATTTAAGCGAATTTTTTTTAGTTTAAAGCAATTAAAGAAGTAGATTTATTCGAAATTTAAATATTAAGTTAAACTTTTTAACTTATAAAAAATTAACAAATTATTGTTAAATAAAAGCATTAATTATGCTATTAATTTTGTTCTAAAAGCAACTTCTTTAATTAAGAAAATCTATAATGTCTTTTGTTAAAAAGAAAAAATTATTAGAGTTTATTTAAATAATATAAAAAGCAAAAATCAAATTTGCAACAATATCTTATAGTATATTGTTCTTATTCTTATAATTAAGAAGTCTAATAAAAAATTGTGCGTTTATGTAAACTATAAAGATTTTAACGCTTTAACAATTAAAAATCGCAATATTTTATTGTTAATTTAAGAAATTTTGCAACGATTATGCAAAATTAAATATTATAGCAAGTTTAATATTATTGTTGTCTTTAATAAAATTCGAATATATTTTAATAATAAATACAAAATAGGTTTTATTATTTGTTACAATTTATTTAAGTACGTTGTAATATCTTTTAAGCTATGTAACGTCTTAATTATGTTTTAGTCTTTTATTAATAAAACTCTTAGTCTTTATTTAGACGATTTTTGCATTATTTATATAAATAATATCTTAATTTACAATAATATTAAAACAAAATATAAGAATTATATAAATAAAGTTTTTGTTAAGTTTTATAATGCAAATCTTTATTTAAATATTAATAAGTATGCTTTCTTTATTAAGCAAATTAAATATCTAAATTTAATTATTATTATTAAAAGAATTCGAATAAATCTTAAAAAAATTAAATATAATTTTGAGTAAAAAGCTTCTATTTACGTGTGCAACGTATAAATCTTTCTAAACTTTGTTAACTTCTATTGACAATTTATTTATAATTATATAAATTTAATTAAATCTTTGTTAGCGTTTAGTAAGCTTAAGAACAAAAATCTTGATTTTTTATAACAATTTAATAATCTTAAAGATTTTGTGTTTAAAGCTCTTAAATAAATTTTTATTAATTAATTTATTTTGTATTATTTCGATTTTAATTTAGAGATTTAAATCGAAAGCAATATTCTTAATTTTGTAGTTATTGTTGTGTTCTCGCAAATAAATTTGAATAAATTGCTTTATTTAATAATCTATATATTTAAAATTATGTTATTTGCAAAGTGCAATTACAAAATCTACAATAAAGAATTGTTAATTATTGTTCGCACTTTTAAGAAGTAATATTTAAAGTGTATTAATACGTTTGTCGAACAATTTATTAAAATTATTATTGATTATTGCAATTTAAAGTATTTTATAATTATTAAATAATTTAATTGTTATTAAGTTTGTTAAGTTAAGTTTTTATCTAAATTTAACTTTAAGATTATCTATTAACTAAATGTACTAAATGCAAAGCTAGATAATTGAATTAAATAATTATAGAATTTGCTTTTTAACAAAAACGACTTTCGCAATTAGTTTTAACAATAAACAATTTTTAAATAACACAATTTAAAACTAAGTATAACTAAAGTTGTTGTATTAATCTTGTTACTATTAAGTGTTATTTACAATTTAATAACGAAATTAATTTGTTTGCTTCGAAACTTTATTAAGTTTAAACTAATTGTTAACAAGAAAATCGCAAAAGCTTACAAGAAGTTTACTTAAATTTTGTTAATAATTAACAAAGACGTAAAATTATTTACGCTTTTATTATTTACAATATTTGTATTACTTTAACAAAACAAATTTTGTTTTACTAAATCTTTTCTTTTAATTTCGTTATTTATTATTGTCGTATTTACAATCTTTTAATCTACAATTTCGTTATTTTTAACTATTAATTTTTTTTTAATACATTTGCTTTGTCTACAATTTATTTGTTTATATTTGTAATTTTTTTTATAATTTAGTTTTTGTTTGTTGTTGCAATCAATTTAACAAAAGAGAAGAAATCTAAAACAAAACTTAATTTCGAAGTTTTTGTTCAATAAATATTAAAGATATACTTGTATAACAAAAAGATAAAACAAATTATCTAAATTAAAAAAACTAATAAACGAAAAATTCTAATTATTTTTCGCAAAACAATTAAGTTAAAATTTAAAAATTGCACAATAATCGAATACTTAACAATTAATATTAAGTATCTATTTGTTCGAAACAAAATATATATATTTCGAAGTACAAATAATATTCTTCGAATCGAAGCAATTAGATTTTAGTATAAATTATTAAGTATTAAACATCTAAATCGAACAATTACTTTCGAAAAAGTATAATGTTACTATTATTGATTTACATTGTATTTAAATATTAAAAAATATATTAAAAGTTGTTTAATTTACAAATACGTCAAATTATATTTCAAACATAAGTATAATTTACTAAAGTTTTTGTCTATTTTAGATTGTTATTAGCAAGATATATTTTGCAATTTTATTATTTCTTTGTTGTTATATTGCTATAAAAAAAGATTTTCTAATATATTTTAATAATAATTAATAAATTATTTAAAAGTAAGAAATTTATATTTATAAACTCTTTAAAAGTTAAGATTGTTGTTTAGATTTTTATTGATTTCGTTTAACGCATTAAGAACTTTCTAGTTACTATTGTTTTTAATAGAGATATCTAATTTATTGCTTATTTTTAGCAACGTTTTTGCAAAAAATTAAGAATTAAATCTAAATTGTCAATTGCGTTTTATTTAGAAATTGACAATTAAATCAAAAATATTAATATCGCTCTTAAATAATATTTTCGAACGTATGTATAATACAATTAGAATAACTAGATTAATTATCTTGTTATTGTTAAATTTGTCGCAAATAATTATATTAGCAAGTTTATTAACTTATTCTTCTTCTTTGTTATTAAAGATTATTTGTTACAATTAGATCTAAAGTTATTTATAGTTTTTTTTTAACAACATTACGTTCGAAGCTCGTCGCAACATAAAAAACGTTAACAAAATTATCAAAAAAATCAAAATTTTGCGAAACTTTCTTTAACAAAAGCTTATTTAAATTTAAGTTAAATAAATAAAATTTGCTAATTGCAAACGCGTTGCGATTTCGAAATTTAAAATTAATAATTAAATTATGTTTAATACTTAAAATATTAAAACAATTCAATTATACAAGTCTTTAAAGTATAAAAATGCAAATTTTTATAAAATTATTCGAACAATTAACAATTATGTTTACGAATTAAAATTGCTCGAATTAATAAAAATTTATTTAATATTTTATTTATAACTTTTGCATCTTAACAAAAGCAAACTTTTGCTAAATTAACAAATTAAGTTTTTGTTGTTCGTTAATACTATTAATAACATCGACAACAATTTCGAATATTACGTTAAAGGTATCAAGATATTACAATATAATATACGCAAAAATAACAACAACGTAAATCTAAATCTAATCGTTATTAATTATAGACGCAAAATGCTACAATATTAAATTCTCTTTACAAGTTATACAAACTACAACAATAGATTTAAATAACTAAACTACTTTATAATTAACAATTGTTTTAATTTTGTTATTAATTTTTATTACAAATATCTAAACGCAACGAAATCTTATTAAACATTTAAGACGCCTTCTAATTAAAAATCTAATAAGTAAAATAATTCGCACTTATATATTCTTGCGCTCTATTATTATTGTCGTTAAAATGTTGTTCAACATATATCTATAGCTTTCGTTGTCGTATTTAAAATTGATTTCAAAAACGCATTGTTAATATATTATTATTGTTAAAAGTTATTTGTTATGCATTCGCAATCAAAATTAAATTCGATATGTTATCTTGTCTTCTATTGCATTTAACAAGAACTCTAAAAACGCATTATTGATGTATTATTATTATTAAAAGTTAATTAATATGTATTCGAGATTTTTGTTGTCGCCTCTATAATGCTCTTGTTAGATATTTTATAATCGTCTTTTTTAAAAATTCTTTGAATCAAAATTAACTTAATATTTCTAAATATATGCACAATTGCGTATAAATTGTTGTTAAAACACTTTTATGTTATTTTCTTTCTTTATGTTGCAAATTTAGACAAACGTATTCGAACATAGTTAAAATTCGACAAATTTCGATTTTTTGTCGTCGTTACTTTCTTTATTATTGTTGACTTTTCTTTTAAATTATGTAATTAATTAACTCTTCGAATTCTTTTAAATGTAATCGACTTTTTAATTTTTGCGTTACGTGATTTAAACTTTTCTCTTAAAATTAAAGTTAATAATCTTTTGTACTTTTTTTAATTTTTTTATATTTAATGTTTTCTTAAAATTTATTTATTTTTTCTCTCTCTCTTAATTTTGTTATCGTTCGACAAATTGTCTAAAACTCGATTTTTATTACTTAACAATTATTCGACATTCGATTTTTGTTGTTTAACAATAGTTCGACATTTTATTTCGAACATTAAATTGTATTTAATAGACGTGTTTAACATTAATCAAAAATAATTAAAGATTAATTAGAACGTTATTTGTAATATGCACGCTCTTTGCTTTGCATATTACTATTTTTTGCATATTTTATTTTAAAATTTTCGATTATCTTTTCTTTACTTAACAAATTTATTTTTTTGTTTAATATATATCAAAATTTTTAGTTTTAATTGTTAAATAATATTTAACATGTATTTGACATTAATCGAAGCTTGTACTTAACAAGCACTTAAAATTAATGAAAATTAATTAGAAACGATAACTAGAAGATTTAATATTGTTTTGTTAAAGCTTGCGAATAAAAAAAAAGAATAATGTTACAATTCTAGATTAGATAGACTTCGCTCTTCGATTACTTTTTAAATTCTCGCTCTTTAGTTTCGAATATACTACGAGTAACGTCTAGCGTCTTAACACCCATAGTACTTATACTTATTTTCTATATATAGTTAGTTTTGCATAGCTGGTATTCTCGTCAATTAACTACATACTAGTTATTAAAGCTCTAACCCTAATAGTCGTCATTATAATATTTTGTTCTCGTTTCTATCTTTATATTCGACGCTAGTATTTGACGTGTTTAATAAAAGTCGAAATCTATACATCATAATAGTTCTTCTTATATTTAAAAGATTCGCGATATATATTTTTTAAAACGTGTTGTTTATTCAATAGCAAATTAGAAGATAAACAAGTTTTAATAAGAAATTTTCTATCTTTCTTAAAGAATAATTTAGTTTGATTGAAACAAAGTCGAGATAAATACTCTATAATAGTTTCGAACTAAAAAATAATCTTTGTTTTTTGTTCTTAAGATATGTTGGACTTACGATGCGTTTCTAAATTTTTTCAGGTATATATTGTATAGACAAATCGTAAGCTTTACTTATAAAAATATAGAGAATATTAATATTGTTGTTTCTAGAATAGTTTTTTGATTTGTTAGTCTTATTCGAATTAGAAATAATAACTTGACTTGCTTGTATACAAAAATCTTAGAAACAAGAATAACATTATTGGTCTTAATGTACTTAAGAGTTGCGATTTTATTAGTTAATAGCAAAATATTTATTTTATAAGATTTAATTGCATTATTGTCTTATAAAAAGCGAAGTATTTACTTTACATTGTTAGGAAATAAGACTAGAATTGTTTAATTGTAACTATTGCATATTGGAAATTAAGAAATATCGCAAATATAGACTTGCTTTTTACGTAATTTGCTTATTAAATAGCAAAGAGCAAGCATATTGAAGATATTTATAGTCTTAGTTATCGAGAGACTTTGCGCAAGAAACAATTTCTATCTTTGATAAGCTACTAAGTCTTAGTAGCAATCGACAAAATTAATCTCGCATATTGTGTTTTTGCATTGTCGCAGACAACAGCAATATAAATAGCACTATAGAGATAATTGCTAAATTTTTCTTTGAAAAGTACTAGTTAATATTGTTTAGATCGCTTTTACATTTTAGATATTAAAAATAATTAGTAAGAAGACTATCTAAAATAGTATCAAAATCACGTACTTTCTTACTTGCACACAAGATATTCGTTATTATTACGCGCTAAAATAGTGTAATTGATTAAGTTACTTTTTTTTAGTTATTTATTGTAAGATATTGTTGTCAACAAATAATCTCTAGAAAATAAGCTTTTAGTACTATAGATATTTAGCATAACTAATTATTATCGACTCGCTTCTACAACACTATATCTCTTGTAACGTTACTTTTTTTTTATAACTAAGCAATAAATATACTAGAGAAGCGAGTCTTTAACAATTTTATAGTTTATCGTTCAATTCTTTTGTACGTTAAAATATAAATCGCTAAATGTTGTTACAATGCATACGAGAATAGACGAAACTAATCTATAAGATTTTCTAGATTAAGAGTAGAGATTAAACAATACGTATAATACAATATGTTCGAGTTTAGAAGCTAAGATTGTTATAGAATAAGATGCAACTTACATCTTTATTATTGCATTATAGAAAAACTTGAACGATAACAAGAAGTTCAATCGACAGTATTTAGCTTAAATAGAGATCAAGAAGACAATAAACTTGCGATAAGAACATAACTTCGCGTATTTATTTATTCTCTACTTTTTGCTATCTTCTATTGCATTCTTAAATGCGTTAAGAATAGAGTAATACAATTGTTCAAGTAAATTCGATAAGATTTTGGTAAATAGCGTTTCGTTCTTGAGAAAAGAGAAAAAAATATCTCGTATCTTTTTATATAGTGATTTGAGATTGTCGAATGCCTGCGGAAATTCTCTTAAGATAGATTTGAATTTACTAACCTTCATATAATGTTCTTTCGCGTTCGCAATATCGTCGAAGCTGCTCGTATATTATTTTGTCAAGATGTTTCTTTTGGATCGATCAACAATTAAGTATAAGAACTCTCTCTCTTAAACGCGACAAGCGCAAATTTACAAGAGTACGTAGAAAAACAACTTAAGATTATGTCGATAAGTGTAATCTATATCGCGTAACACTTTAATAATTATAAATTTTATTATATTTGTTTGATGTTGTACGTTATTGCGTTCGCTATCAAGTACTTTTGCAAAATTCAAATCGATTAGCATTTCGCTAAAATTATCGATCTCGTCTAAGTTTATAATAATAATATTGTTCTTCAAAACGTTTTTATATAAAATGTTTTTCTTTAGATACAAAGAGCGATGCGCTTTAATTGTATTTCGAAGAGCAATAAGCAACTCTCTAATAATTAATAGAATCGAGTTTGTAAATTGTAACGTTTAAATAAATTTATTTAGCGTTCAATTTGCGAATACAATTGTTAAATATTTAAATATTCGATTGCTATATTGATTGTTGTCGAATTTATATAGATTGACTGTCGGGTCGAGTTTCGGTTCCAACTATTGGAATCGACTCGACTCGACAATTTCAACTCTAGAAATCGACTCGAAACTCAAGTCGATTCTTATTATTTTGGAATCGACTCGACTCGACTCGAGTCGATATTCGATTCTAATATTGGGAATCGAATCGAATTACTAAGGAATCGAAAATTACGTTATTATGCCAAGAATTACTAATTTTAGATTTTTTTTTATTAATAAAATACAATATTTGCATCTATAGGTTCTATAGATCTTATAGATGCAATTTATTAATAAAATGCAATATTTGCATCTATAGAGTCTAAAGATCTTATAGATGCAATTTATTAATAAAATGCATTATTTGCATCTATAGAATCTAAAGAACCTATAGATGCGATTTAATTATTTTCTTTTTAAAAAGTAGAAATGCATTACTATAATGCATTACCTTATTATAATTCAAATAATTAAATATTATAAAATATATATTAACTATATGTTAACTATGTGTTAACTATTAATAATTATAATATAATTATTTAAATAGTCTTGGCGATTCGGGTCGATTTTTCGGGTCGGGTTTCGATTTTATTACTAAATCTTAACTCGACTCGAATCGATTTTCGATTCCAACTTTAGGAATCGACCCGACTTTTCGATTTCAACTGTTGGAACCGACTCGATCCAATTTGGTTCGATTAATCGACTCGAACTCGATTAATCGATCCGACGCGATCAGTCTTTATTTATATAAGTTAACAACAAACTTGTTTAACATTTGCGTTGCTTTATATTGTTAACTAAGTTTAAATTTTTAACTATTTGACTTAAATCTCTTTTAATTGTCTTTATTATTTTTAAAGCGTTTTCTTTTTGACAAGATCTTCGAGATAATAAGATTTTGTATTAAGTCGAAAGATTAATCTTATATCTAAGAGAAGAACGTTGTAACATTCGCAATCTTATTTCGAAATTAATATAAAATCGAAAAGATTAATTTGTTGCAAAGCTTATTAATAATAGTAATATATTAATATTCGATAAATTTAACAATTTCTTTTACTTTCTTTTTACGTATTAAACGAAGATAATTTGCTTCGAGCGATTGTTTGTCGAATATCTATAAGAATTTAACAACGTCTATTTAATTGCTATTGCAAGAATAAATTGTATTTCGATACACAATTGCGCGTTGCTTAACGAAGAGCGTCTTATTTAATTGCATCTTGTTCTTTTTTTTTGTATCTTTGCTAATTGTAATTAATCGATCTATGTTATTTAACTCTATAAATGTGTTTAGTTTTAGTTTTTCGTTATTTATTATAACGTATTTCACGATAACTTTAATAAATTTCTTGAAATTTTTGTGTATATTAAATTCTTCTAAGCTGTAGAGATTAGATCGATCAAAGATTTACAACTTTATAATACTATTGTACAAAAAAAAGTTGTAAATAAAGTAACAAGTAAGCTAAGCGATAAAGATATTACGCATATATTTAATTAGTTGTAACAAAATCTTTTTTAGAAGTTACTTCAATTGTTTAAGCTTTAATAACACGCGCATATTTTTAATTATATTTTTTATTTTTCTTAATATCTTGTCTCTTTACGAATAGATTTAGCTAACGTTGCGTCTTGTTATTAGTAGAATTGCTATTACTTTTTGTCGTGTATAATATGTCGCACAAGTCTAAGAAATGCTTGTTTTGAAAACAAGACAATTAGTTTTATATAATATTTTTGTCTAATAAATCGAAAAAATCGATTTAATATTTGTCTTTGTATTGTTTTTTATTGTATTGTAGATAATCTTGTTTTTGCAATTTCAAGATTGTTTCTCGAAGTATTTTTCAAAGAAGTTATCAATATTACGATAAATATATTTTTTAATTTTATAGAACATTGCTAACTTAATAATCTTTCGAGTCTATTTGCTATCTTAAAAGAACAAAAATAATTTCGTAACAAGAGTGTCGTTAAAAGAAAAAAAATATTAATAAAAGAGATTGTTTGAGAGACTATAATAATAAGATCGAAGACAATGTTTCAAATATCAATATTAAAAGCTTTTTTGACGACAAGACGTAATAGCGCACAATAGTATTTATAATTGTAACAATCGCTTTAAACAAGTTCGAAAAATTTTAATAACTTAGTAATTACGTTGTTGTTCTTAATCTTGAAGCAAAGATTAAAAGCAATCTCGTAAATCAATAAGATATTAAGAAATCTTAATATTGCTTTTTGAGAACTTGAGTTAAAACTATTGGCAACGTTATTATAAGACAAAGAATTCAACTTGTAACTTTGCTCTATTTTTCGAAGTAACTCTCGTAAATATTTTAGAGAGTTGATCAAAGAATGCTTTGCGATAATAACGTATTTATTTGGCGAGAGATTAGCTATATCGAAGTAGAAGATAATAGCAAAATCTACGTGTCGAAGAATAACAAAGAGTTAACAAGAAAAAAGAAAAGCGTTCGACAACATCTCGAATAACTAATACGCTATTAAGAGCAACTAATTATTATTGCTCTAGAAGCTTTTTGCCTCAACAATACTATTTTATCTTGTTGTCTCTTCTTATAATCTACTACAATTGCATTATTATTGGCACAAACTCTAATACTTCAAGCGCTAACTACTTGTTTCTACATACTTTCTTCAATTAGCACTTAGACTTATATTGTTTGTCTTACTCTATATTCTCTATATTTTAATACAACTTATTGTGTCGATTAATTAACACAAATTAGAAGTAGAGTAAATAACGATTTACAACATATCGAAGAAGCACTTGTTAAGAAAGTACTCTTTACGTTCAAAACTTAAAAATAATTGAGCGTATACTTATTAAGAAACTTGTTAAGAAAGTAATTTTACGTTCAAGCAAAATCGAAAATCAAAACTAAAGAGCAACAACGTTTATTACTAAGAGATCGAAATAAAGTATTCGAAGTCTACACTTAATTTTTGAGCTAATTATTGTGTAAAAAAATAACTTTAGAATATCGAAAAACAATAACATGTATGTAGAAACTTATGTTTGCAAGCAATACAACAATCTTACAAGCTATTCTTATTTAATCGCAATTATATTTAGAAAGTGCAAATAATTTTTTTTTGCAACAAACAATAGTTTTAAGAGTAGAAACATTTGTGTCTTTTATTGTTTCTCTTGCTATATTATAGCGTTAACTAAATCTAGACACAACACGATTTTCAAATTCTTCCAGAATTAGTTGCGTTTTCTCGAAATCGAAAACAAAAACAAAAAGAACAAAAAGCTAGATATCTTTTTTCTTGAATTTAAGATTAGTCTTCTTTAAAGCGATCGTAGATTTCTTCTTTAAGCTACATTGCTAAGATAAAATTAAAAAAGAAGAAAGAAAGATCGAACAATATTAGCAAGAAAATTGTTAACTTACTCGAATGTTAAACTCGAATTAAAAGACAATCTAAGAAATACTTTAAACAAGATAGTTAAACTAGAGAAAACATTAAAAAGAACAAGCGATTTCTTATATATTAGTAATATGTTACGTGTTATGTTAGCGCAAATACTTCGATAAAGAATTCTTAGATTTGCAAATCTATAGTTCGTAAATTAGAAATTCTAAAAGATTTTATAATTCGAAATATAATCGCGAACATAGTATCTCGATTTGTTCCAAATTGAATATTTCTACTTTATAAAGTAGTTTTTGAGCGAGAACTACTAGAAAGCAAGCTATTAGTTGAAACGAGTCTTTAATTATTGACAATCTACTAAGATAAAACACACTTTATAGAAGTTGCATAGTCTATATACTTTTAGCCTCTTTGTTCTCGTTATTTGTTATCGAATGTTACAATATAATTACACGTCCAAAGTACGTAGACATTTATATTGCATCTTTGTTGTTGTTTCGTATGTATTCAAATAAAAACACATAATCTCTCTAGAACTTAATAGTTAGAAATTGTTATTGTTTAATATATAAAATATAGATCTTTGCTTAAGTAGCTTCTTTAGATTATTTGCTCTTTTTAAAAAATTATAACGTTACTTGTAGATTTTTTGTTTTGTTGCTTTATTAATAATTGTAGCAAGTTCTTGTTATATATATACTATAGTACTTTAAGAGTTATATTAAATGCTTGTAGCAAAAATAAAAGAGTTACAATCTTGCGAATCTAGACTTGCGAATCTATTAGATTTGCAAGTTAGAAGTTCTAGAAAAATCTATTTGACAATCCTAGAATCTTATCTAAAACAATCGTAGATCAATCGAACATTATATATCCAAAGTAATCTACATTATCAGCAGTAATATATATCCAAAATAGTCTATATTACTAGACGTAATCCACACTATTAGTCGTAACGTGCACCCAAAGTGGTTTATATTACTAGATATAGTCGCTGCTCTTTGTAACTTCAATTTTAGCTCCTATTAGTTAAAAATAAATGCTATGTTTTATTACGTAAAGAATGCATACTTTGAAGACGTTCTTTAACACAACTTGTATATGTTTCTAACTTGTACACTCTCTAGACATGTTTGCTAATTTACATATCTTGTTTGTATATTTCTAACAAAAGCAATTTAGTAACATTGTACTTTTATATACTTAACAATTTTAGTAGAATCTTCTATTTGTTTTTCTAGTTAACTGTAGTATATACAAGAGCAAACAATAATTGCAAGTCTAACTATAAAAATATATAATAAGCAAGATTGTAAAGAAAAGCAATACTCTAAAGTTTAGCAAAATTTTACAATAAACAAAATTCTACAATAAGCAAAGCTCTAAAGCAAAAAATACTGTAGAATAAAGATATTTCTTAGAGATTTCTTTATTCTACAACTACGATTCCTTCACAATATTTGCGAGTCTACTTATTTCGAACGCGTAAAACCTTGCTCATTGTAAATCTTGCTTATTGTAAAATCTTATTTATTGTAGAATTTTGCTTATTGCAGGATTTTGTTAAATCTCGAAGCATTGCTTTTTTTACAATATAAAATCTTTGCAATTTTTAACGTCTTAAAATCTTCTTTATTTTACGATTTAGAAGTTCTTATATCACTAACTTTACAATAGCTTTTATAGTAGCTTTTATAGATTGATGCAATTGTAAGAGTTAGATTGTCTCTAATATTTTTAATTAGATTGTATCTTTGTTCAATTTATAGCTTTATTTTAATTTAGAGTTTTATTTCGATCTAATTTGTTATTGATACGCAAAATATATAGCATTCTCAAGTTTCGAACAATCTTCAAATATTGATTTATTACTAAGTGCAATTAATATACTAGATTAATTTTTAATCAACAATTATAGTATTTAACAAAATCTTTTGCTCTAACTACAGTCTAAATTAATTGCTAAACTCAATTCTATTTCGATTCTATATAGCAATATCAACTATAAATTATTATCAAATTTCGAACAAATATTTATTGTCGACAACTCTTTAACTACACAATTTTTGAAAAAATTCTATTCTAATTTTCGTTAAGCGTTTGAACAACGTTCGTAACTATTTAAAGAAATTTGTCGAATCAAAGTTCTTCAACAATTTGTTTCAAAACATCAATAAAATTATATCAATTTCTACAAAAACTTTGATTAGCAAATTGCTAAGTAATAAAGAAATTTTTACTATTATTAAAAACAATTTGTAAATTAGATTAAGAGTAGATTCGAGTTATACTATTAACTATTAAATAAAATTCTTTATTTCTAATTTGATCTTAATATTTTGTTATTTGAAAGTTACAAGATATTAGAGCAACAAAAACTTGTCTCAACAATATTAGAAAAATCTTAAGAATGTCTTCGATCTTTTTAAGTTTACATTAAAGCGTTTCGTATACAAATAAGATCAATTATTGTTTATATATTTGCATAGCAATTTGTTCAATAAAAGTCGAATCAAATATTAATCGAAAGTTTGTTTTATATAGATTTGCGTTTTAAATATTTCGACAAATTCTACAAACTTAGATTATGTCAACAATATATTTTATTTTTGTTTCAATCAAGTGCAATATACTAACTCGCTTCAAGATTGTTGTATATAATTTATATTATATTGCAATTAAAATCAACAATTAAACTATACTTGTACGTAAGCACAATTGCATAATTAGTACAACACAAATTCTTCAACTCACTTACAAAAGCTAGACTGCGCAGCACAACTTTCTCAACTATCTAAAATATAGAACAAAATACAAAATATAATTTGTCAAACAAATACAAAATATATAGATTTGTATTTAGTACAAAAAGTAGTTTTGTATTGAATTTGAACTTAAGAAGAAGTTGCAATCTCTTTTATAATATATACTTAATCTACACGACTTCTAACTCAACATAGATATAAACAAAATATACAATTGGCAATCTATCTTTAATTGCTGTTCTTTTTATCGAATTTGCAACTTGATATAATAAATAACTTCTTAACAAGTAAATATACAATAAACTAATTAATCTAAGGTAAAAAAAAGCGTAGAAAGATATGTTCAAATAATAATTAAAACAAATATAGATTAGTTTTTAATATAAAATAGAGCTTTGTATCGAATATAGATTAATAGCAAAGTTGCAATCGCTATTAGATTATAAATCTATCTCTATATTAAACGAATTCAATCTTAATAACAAAAAGATCTATTAATATTTTATTCTAGCAAATAAATAAATTAGCTAACAATTATTTAAAGTATTTTGCGTTTTATATATCTATTGTAGATTTCAATTAGCAATCTAAAGATATTATTATTTATTTAAATTATCGATTAATTGCGTTTAATTTAAATTTGAACATATAACTAACAAATTAATTGTATATATATAGCAAATCGAGAAACAAAAACTTGTTTAATTAAGAAATTAAAATAGAATTTGTTCGCAGATTAATCGAACTTAAATCGAGAAGAATTGTTGTTTTGTTAAGAACATATATAGATTTCGACATAGAGATTAGTTGGTGTTGCAAGCTAGAATACTATAATTTTGTTAATTAGCTCTCTTACTTAAGATACTTGAGTAAAAAACAGGTTGCTTATATGCAGCTAAATTCGATCTTTAAAAATATAGCAAATTCGTTTTATACAATGTCGAACATAGTAATTGTTGCTAGATTGTCTATATTAAAGAAGTTTTTTTAGTGCAAAATAAAGATTGATAACTTTTTGAGCAATAATAATTTACTAAAGAACAATAAGTTATCGATAGATATTAATATTACAAAACTCTATGTTTTTTCGACAAAATTTAACAATATAATGTTATTGCTACAATGCAACAATAATAGTAACTTAAAACAAAATTAATCGATATAAAACTTTTATTCTAGATTACTCGATACAATAATTCTTAGAAATCGAACTTCAAAGAGATAAAATTGAATTTGCAAACTTCTTTAGCAATTATAGCACAATATAGAAGTATTGTAGACTTTTTTCGATCAATTTGATTTGCAATATTTGACTAGCGATCTAAAATATCGCAATCTAAATACAAAATTATTGCGTTCTATTGTTGCGCAATCGAACTTAATAATTAAAGTATCTTTTTCAATAATATAAGTTAAGATAGAACAAATATTGCATTTATAATATTGTTGTATCTCTTTAAAATATACTTTAACAATTTTTATACTTTACTATTTTACTTTGCTTCGAAGCGTTGCTAACTTCGAGATTCTCGAAAATTATAGTAACAAATAGAGAATATAAACTTTTCTAAATATATGTTAACTACGTTCAAGAAAATATTAAGATTTTGCGAACAATCTCTTTTCTTGTTGAAGATTATTGCTCGTAATTGATTGATCAATAAGTACAATATCTTTTATTTCGACAAATAATTAGCGCTACGTCTGCGTTATATAGTTGTGCTAGTTAATCAACTTTTTTGATTAGATTAGATCTTCTTTTTGAGAATTGTTGTGTTTTTGCTTTCGTCGCGTAAGCTATAGTGCTAATTGACGAGTGTAGATTGATTGCGAGTCGAATATTCGGTTCCAACTTTTAGAACTGACCCGAATGTCAAGGAACCGAATTACTCTGTTTAGTATACTCGGTTCCAACTTTTGGAACCGACCCGAATTCTTGGCGCCAAGATTCGAGTTTCAGTTCCAAAAACGGTTAGTCTAGATTACGAGTGCTTGAATTAATGTGCAATCACGAATCTTATATAGTTCGTAAACGATATCAAAAGTAAACTATTAGCCAATTACAAAAGTAGAAGAATTATTTTATAAATTAGTCTAAAAGATATTGTTGAATTTGAATCAAATTGTTATCGAATAGAATCAAATTAAGCTTTGCTTTAACTAATTCTATTTTTGAATTACATTTAATGTAGAACGAAATCTTTATAAGTTACTGCATTTCTATAGACTAACACTTAGATATTGTATTATTATATTAGCAACAACGTTATACAACTATTTCAAGAAAAAGTTACAAGAGATTTGAAACATAATTATGCGTTATGTTTCTAGTATCTTAGCGCATTATACTTTTTATATTTTAAGATTTCGACTTAAGTTAAACAAAGAAAAGAATACTAAAGTTTGAAGCATAATCTTTCAAGATCTTGTTTAACTAAACAAGCTATCAAGTAATAATAAAGATTCTATTATTCTAAATATATATCTCGATAACTTTTATTATAGTCGCATATTAGTATCTAAGTATTTTCAATTTGTTCTCTAAGTACTTTTTAAGAGCTATTTTGACAAATATTACTTTAACAAAGATCTTTTCTAAAATATTTTTAATCTTACATATATTACAAAAAGTACAATAAGATTTATTTCTCGAGCAAATTAATGTTAAACATATTTAATATTAACGTTTTAATTAGTAATAAAATTGATTAAGTTGTAATTAGATTGCTATCTTGGCTTTTTTGCGATAAAAATAATATTAAACGTTATTTTCTCTTAAAAAAAAGTTCAAGAATATTTTACTATATATATTGAAAGAGCGATCCAAAGTTGTTTACTTTAAAAAAAATATATATATATAATTTTAAAAAGAAAGTTACAATTTTGAGTCTAATTTACGTATATAAAATTACAATCGATAACAATCAAAGAAATTTTAATTTTATACTTAATAAATTCGATTTTGCGCTAAATTAACTCGAAGATATAACATAAATAATAAATATTTGTGCAAAAAATTCAAAATATTAAAGAAATAAAATTAGCAATATTATAGTTGTTACGTTTTTGACTAAATCTACTTTTCTAAGATCGCGAAAATCCAAATTATTGTATTTAACAAAACAACTTAATTGTTGCAAAGAACTCTTAAATAAGTTTAATTTGTTTTTGATATTTAATATACGTGCAATAGTAATTCTAAAGCAATTAACTATCTGTTTGTTTTGTCGATCAAACTTATCTAAAGCTTGTCGAGTAAACTATATCTTAAAGAGTATATTTCGATATACTTGATCGATCTCTTGCAGTAATTGACGTTGTCTATTAGTTTTTTTCTGTAGCAATTGCAATAAAGCAATTGATAAAAGCTTTGTCTCAACAATATCTTGTCTACGCTTTTGATTTTGCAATAATTGATTTTTAGACGCAATTGCAGTTATTAAGTATTGCAATTTGCAAAACAATAAATAGATTCTCTATATATTGTGTCGTAAATAATAGAAATAAGCGCAAATTTTGTTTCTTATATAGTTTGCAAAGAGTTTTAGACGCATATTGTAAAAAGTATAGTATTTCGATAGTTAGTTTTAGATAATATTTAGACTAGATATAGAAAAACTAGCAATTATATAATTTTATAGTAAACGCGCGACTAGAAGTCTTCTATATTTAGTTAGTTAATTTAATAGCAAACTCGAACTATATTAAGCTCTTTTATTGTTTAACATATTATAAAACTCGATTTAACTCTGCTTCTAAATTTATCTACAAAATAGATATTAAATTTATTTATTTCGTTTTGTTTCGAATCAATAATAGTATCGAAGTTTTTAAAGACAAGACTAATAGATCGCGAATACGAATTTTTCTTAAATAATATTAATCTCAAATTATATAAATTAATATTTCTCGTATATTTTCTAATCTTGTAGATAATTATTGTTTATAATTAATTAATCGATAAATATAATACTTAGCTAATTTAAAAAAAGAAACTGATTTTTGTAGAATTGATTGCTTCGATCAAAACTATATATTTAGCTAATTTAAGCAAAGAAAAAGACTAGTTTTTGTACACGTACGCAAAGAATTATGCGAAGAATTGATTGCTTTAATTAAGCTATATATAGTTGACTAATTTAAGCAAAGAAAGAGACTAATCTTCGTATACAATATTTTGTTTAAAAAACTTGTCGCTTCGACCAAGCATATATTTAGTTGCATATTAGCTAATCTCTCTTATTAGCAAAGAATTAGAATTAGCTAGTTATCGAAATAATTAGTTCTCTTTTTGTCTAATTAATTTCTAGTTGATTTAAGCAATAGATCGATCTTTTTGCAAATTTTTCTGCAATAGCAATTCTTTACAAGTGCTTCTATCTAGCTTAGCTAAAATCTATTAGATATAAAAAAATAGTTGCGTTCTCTTTTTTTTAATCAATTTCTTTTTTTCAAGATTTCTTTTGTTTAAACTATCTTTTTGTTGTTTTCTAATATTAAGATTCTTCGAATCTGCTTTGTTTCGATAGTTGTTTTAAGACACAAATTTTTTGCTATTTTCTTTTTGTTGTCGACTTCTTATAATAAGATAATAAAGAGATATTGTACGTTGCTAAATATTAAATCCAAATTTATATAAGCTACGAAATTGGCAATTGATTTTAGAAAGATCTTGCAAGCTTAATCTAGATTTATTAATTAAAATAACAAAGATACAAATTGTCAATTATTCTAAATATACTATAAAATTGTTAAACTCGAAGTTAAACATTATTGTTTTAGTAAGATTGAAATTTCGATTAATGTTAACTGTAGATAGTATTGACACTTCTACAAAGCAATTTGTGTTAATTTGATTTTATTAGTTCAAAATTTTTGTTCGAAAAATAGACTTTATTGATTCAATAAAAAGCTATTCGATATCTTTGTGTATAATTCGAATCAATGCATTTACAATTTTTATCAAATAATTATAGATTTATATAATTGCTTGTTATATATTGCTTTTACTAAATTTTATCTATTTTTAAAAAAGTTTGTCGCGATCGACCAACTTGTACAATATTATATTCAAAATATTAATTGTCTTAAGAATCAATTGTTTTATTTTATGTTTGTTGTCAAATTTGCAACAAGATAACTAGCAAAAACAATTTAACTTTATAAACGTCTTTAAACAATAATATATTAACAATATTGTTATTAAGATTCTTTAATATTAGAGCTTTTTTAGAATTCTTACATATTGCTTTGTTTATATTGTAATATAAAAAAGATACAAAGACGTAATAACAAAGAAAGAATGCAAAGAATCGAAAAACTTAGATTATAAATTTTGTTATACAAAGAAGATAATTAAGACAATTCGAAGAAGAAGTACGTTAGAAAGATTATTAAAAAAGATTTGCTAAAATTAATCGATATTGTATTTGTAATAGAGACAATTCTCAAAGTTTTTAATACAAGAAATTTAATAGTCGATTTTTGTTAAACAGTTAAAGTTTGAGCGAAAAAGACTACTATTTAAATAAGCAAAAAGCAATTGTTTGCATCTATAAAGTTACTTTTCGATATAATTTTGCTAAGCAATTGTAATAATATTATTTCTCTCTTATAGTATAATATAATTGTTTGAGAGAATTTTATTTTCTATATAAATGTATTGAATTAAGTTTTTATAAAACATGAAAATATATTACTTGAAAGCAAAGAAGAATATTATAATTTTATCTTGCTTATATTGACAACGCTGCTCTTTGTAATATATTGCTCAAAACTTGATATACTATAATATCTATCTCTATATTACGAGTTGCTCTTTGTAACAAGCAAAATTATAGATACTTTATCTATAGAGCAATCTTACTTTATATATATATTTGCATTTGCTTAATTCTATATAAGTCTTATAATTTGATTATCTCTAGACTTATAAGACGTCTTTTTAATTAATAATTATATTAATGTCGTTATCTTGTTATCTAATTTGCGAAGAGTCTTCTTTTATTAATATTGCAAGATATCTCTATTACAACTTTAGTATCGAGCTCTTATTACTTCTAATAATTATAGTATAGCTAGACTAATCGTCGGGTCGGGTTTCGGTTCCAACTTTAGGAATTGACTCGACCCAACAATTTCAATCCTAGGAATCAACTCGAAACCCAAGTCGATTTCTATTATTTTGGAATTGACTCAATTCGACTCGAGTCGATATTCGATTCCAATATTAGGAATCGAATCGAATTGTTAAGGAATCGAAAATAACGTTATAATGCCAAGAATTACTAATTTTAGAATTTTTTCATATTAATAAAATGGAATATTTGCATCTATAGACTCTATAGATCTTATAGATACAATTTATTAATAAAATGCATTATTTGCATCTATAAACTCTATAGAATCTATAGATGCGATTTAATTATTTTCTTTTTAAAAAGTAGTAATGCATTACTATAATACATTATCTTATTATAATTTAAATAATTAAATATTATTAAATATATATTGACTATTAATAATTATAATATTATTATTTAAATAGTCTTGGCGATTCGGATCGGTTTTTCGAGTTGGGTTTCGGTTTTAACTCTAGAAATCGACTCGACTCGACTCGATATTCGATTTCAACTTTAGAAATTAACTCGCCAAGACTTTTGAATCGAGTTAACTCGAATTGTCAAGATTTGAATCGATTAATCAACTCGAACTCGATTAATCGACTCGACGCAATTAGTCTAAGTATAACAATATTCGAATCTTAGAGTCTTACTATTATATTGATAAGTTATCGACAATTTTGTAACTATTATATAAGAATAATTTATGCAATCTTGTTACGTCGACTAATATTTTAAAGAAATAACAATTTTAATTAATGTTAAATTCTTACAATGTAATTAGAGTGTAATTTAATTTTTGTAAGCAAGCTAAACTAATTTTGTAACTTGTAAGCTTATAATTGCGCAATTGCTAGCACGCAAAATCAATTGTTTTAGCGTGCTAACGTAGATTCTAATAACGATAGAACGCTCTTTTTATATTAACGTGCTCGGATAAAGCTTGTAAGTATTATGTGTTAGTCTAATTTTTTGTATAAATAAACAAATTCGAAGTACTTTAATCTCTTAACATTTAGAATTTGCATATATATTCTTCTAAAATTAGTTATTTGCGCTAATACTAGATAGCGCTCTCTCGCGACGCTAAGCAATTAGTTTTAAGTCTTTTCTCTTATATTATATTAATTTTATTAATTTCTTGTTCGACATTATTGCGTAATATTTAACCCTATTAGTTGCATTATTACTTTGATAATTGTTTAATTAAGTTGATGTCAAGCTATTCTCTAGATTTTTCGTATTGTTATAGACTTAAGTTTTGTCTCTTTAGAAATCTAACGTGCGTTTTGCTTGTTAACAACGTTGTAAAAGAATATTCAAATTTGCAATACTTGTTTCTAATTTATATTAGCTCTAATATTCTTAGTATGTTCGACGTTAACAAAGCAAGTCTTGTTTTTAATATAGTATTGTCTATTATTGCAATTATCGATACTATTAATTAGGTCTACAAGATTGTCAAGAACAAATCGAGTCTTTTAACAAATTTTAAGAAGTTAGTAATAAAACTCTTTATTATTTCGAAGCTTCTTAACAATACAAAAAAATATTTTAAAGCAACAAGCAAGTTGATAAAGATCGCGTTTATATTTATTTTAGAGAATTGCAAAATTTAAGCTATATATTTTTAAGAATTGTTTAAAAAGATTTTGTTAAAAGAGAATAACTTAAAATAAAATTAATATATAAAAGCAACTTAAACGATTAAAAAGAGTAATTGTATAGAGATTTTAATAAAGAGAATTCTATACGATTTGCAACTCTTAGCAACGAATTTTTCAAAAATAATAATATTAAGAGAAAAAGATCAATTAACAAAAATTATTAAGAAGATAATTAAAATAAACTCTTCTTTATTTAACAACTTCGAACAAATATCTTTATACGCATACTATAAGAGTAACGTTCAAAATATTAACATTAAGAGTAATATTTAACATATTAATTTCGATACAAATTATTAAAACTTTAATTCTAATTAATTGTATATTAATATTAATTACATTAATACGTCAAACTTATAGTTATAACATAAAGAATTTTATAATTAATTAACGCTTTAGTTAACAATTATCTATTAAATAAGAATATTATTGTCGATAATATAGATCGATCTTATTTTCGTACTTTGCGATATTCTAATATTATAACTATTAAGAATCAACTAAAAGTAAATAAAAATAAATTACTTTATAAATGTATTAACTAGATTTTTTAAGATTTGCAATATCTTAATTAAAGAAATGCAAACAATATTTATTTATTTTAGATTAAAGACAACGCAAGTAAAGAAAAAATTATAATATTAATTAATCTTATTAAGCAATTATTACTTTTACTAGATAAATTTATTGTAATAATTTTTTTTTATCAAAATGTAAATTATAAGCTTAATATTCTTGAAGTAATTATTAAGAATTTAATTCTACAATTAGTTAATTAACAATAAAAGCTTAAAGAATCTTTGCGACGTCGCTTAAATATAAAAAACGTGCGTTTTTCTAAGAATATTATCTTGTGACGAACGCTTTAAGACATCTTTTTAGAGATATTGAAGTACTATAAGTGCTAGAGAGTATACGTGATTATAAATACTTTCGATAAATGTTAATATAATAACATAATCGATTTCTTGAAGCATTTTGTTCGAACAAGACTTTATTATTCTTTTAAAATCAAATAACTATTAATAAGTTAATTATTGAACAACGCTAAACAAGAGTTGCTCGCTAGATTTAATCAAATATTAATTAATTTGAAACTTAATTTAAATTATGTTTCTAAGACTATAAAGACTTATATTATTTTCAAAACAAATAAGCTTAATTATCGCAACACTTATAAATTAATGATTCGACAAAATATATAGATTAAACTTATTAACAAAATAAAAAATACGTATTTATAAATAAATCTAGTATACAAAAGACTTAAGAGAATATATTGAAACGAAACATTAATTACAATTTAAGACTTGTTATTAAGTTTATATCTTCTTTATAATCAAGTGTTTTATTAGCTTAACGAAGACAATTTAGTTATAATAAAGAAATGCATACAACTTTTAAAAGCAATATTATTAATTTATTGATCTCTAAATATAGTAAAAATAAATAACGTGTTAAGTTTGTTTAAAGAATAAAACGCTATTGAAGTGTTAATTAATTGATGTGCTTTCTTTCTTAAAATGTAAGAAATTAATATCGAATTTGTTTATTAATTAGCTTAAAACTATTTGATCGAAAAAAATAATTAATTTATATTCGACTTTTATAAGTACTATAAGCATAATAAGATTGCGCTAAGTTGTTTATTATATTTATCTTAATAACTTAAGATCAATCTTATTAATTTATCTTAATCTAATTTAACTAAAGAAATAATAAAAAGAAATACGTTAATATCTAGTGTTAACTATATAGTTATTTTTTGAGTGCAACACGTCGATAACGCTTAGCAAATCTCGCTAATATAGAACGCTTTCGCTAAACAAGAGAAAATAAATATATTTTTTTATATTAAGTTATTAAAGTAACTAAAATATCTAAGTTTGTTAAACAAGCTTTTATGCATTATTGAGACATTAAAGATATTAATAGATATCATAGACGTAAATAATATATATTCGATTCTTAGAATTATTAACTAATTAAAGAGTTATTAAGTTAAAGAAAAATTCTTTTTTATTAATATTTATATAGAATACTAGACATTTCTTGTTACAATATTATTCGATATTAATAAAATAATTATTATAGATTTATAGCTTCGCAATAATTTTTAGCTCTTAAACAACCGTATTAAGAAGAAACAATCTCGACAAAATTTTAACGTAATTAAGAAAACTTTCTTTGATAAAAGACGCATAAGCATTTTTAATTTAGATGTTTATAAATTACTTAAGTTAGATTTAGACTATAATCTTTTCGTTAGATAATAAATAAATTGCGTTAGAATCTAGTAACAAGATTATTAAGCTATAAGACGCTATAATAGACAATCTTTAAAAAACGTTCGCAAATTACTTAAATTAAGTTTAGACTATAATTTTCTCGTTAAACAATAAATAAATCGTATTAAGATCTAATAACAAGATTATTAAGCTATAAAACGCTATAATAAACAATCTTTAAAAGATGCTCGCAAGTTACTTAAGTTAGATTTAAACTATAGTCTTCTTGTTAAACGATAAATAGATTACGTTAGAATCTTATAACAAGATTATCAAGCTATAAGACGTTATTAAATTCTTAAGAGTCTTAAAATTTCTTAATAACACTCTTGATAGTTATCTTAAATTTTATACATAATAACGAGAAATTAAGATCTTAGAATCTATTTTGTTTCTAAAATTCTTAATAAACGATTAATATTTTGTAACAAATCTTAATAAAATTAAGAATAAAAACGTTTTTACGAGTAAACAAAGCTTTGATTTTAAATTGTTAAAAAATCTTTGAATAAATTCTTAGTAAATGTATTATAAAGCAATGTCTATGTTTCTTTTATTAATAGATTTCGAATTACTATATTATAATATAAGAGAAAATTAAATAATTATTAAACTTAAAAGTAATTAAGTTTGAATAGACTAATCGTTCGGGTCGATTTTTCCCCGAAATCTATAACCCGACCCGAAAGTTATACCTAATTAGGTCAAGTTTTAACCTAACATAGTTAGTATTTTCATAATTTATGCAATTCGGTTCCAACTGTTGGAACCAAACGGTCAGTCTAAGTTTGAAGCTTCGATATCAATTATATAAGCTTAAGCTTAATATATAAATATATTGTATAATTGTAATTTACTTAGTAATTAATATATATAATATTCTAATATTTTAATAAAAAGAAATAAAAAGATTGTAATATTTATATATTATATAGAGAAAAAGTAACTTTATTATAATATTGTTATCGATTAGTTCTAGTATTTTCGAATATGTAAAGACAAAAAATTCTAGAAGCGTCTTATAATTCTACGTCGTTATTTACAAAAAAAGTCTACAATAAAGAGATCTACTAGCATAAAAAGCAAAACGTTATTTCAATATTTAGAAGTTGATTTAATATCGCCAAAGACAATGTTGTAATTGTTAATAACTATTACTTGTTAAAGTAGATTTTAGTCTTCAAATATTTTATTTCGTAAATATTTTTGAAACGTTGATTAGATTGCATTAACATTTAGCTAAACTTTTATCTAACAAATTCTTAAAAGTAATAGACGATTACGTAACAACTCGTAGAAGCTCTTAGCGCATAAACAGCTATATAAATATACAATCGACTTGTTTTACTTATAAAGACTAAATTACACTAAATTATATTATAGAGCGTTAAACGTTAACTAGAATTGTTATTTCTTTAATTAAAAGATATTAATCGATATAACAATATTGCATAAATTATTTTTACATAACAATTATAGAGTTAACGATAACTTATTAATATAGTAGTAAAATCTTAAGACTAGAATATTGCTATATTATAATTATTAGAAGTAATAGAGCTTAATAATAGAACTATAATAGAGATATTTTATAATTTTACTAAAAAGAGACTTTGTATAAACTAGATTACGCGATATTAACGTTAGCGCAATTTTTTGTCAAAAGACGTTTCAAGATTTAGAAGTAATTAAATTATAAGATATATAAAGAATAAAGCAAATATAGATGTTTATACAAAGTCGAAATTGCTTCTAAAATAAAGTACTAATAATTTTGCTCGTTATTAATAATAACTCGCAACATAGAAATAGATATTAATAGAACACAAAATTTGCACGAACTTATCTTAAATCGATTTAAGCTTTATTTTTCGTGTAACAATTTTGTTGTTTGCATCTTTTAATATTATATTCGTGTTATTAAGATTCTTTATAACTTTAATGCAAATTTATTCTTCTCAATTTGTGCTTCGCTTATTCGAGCAACTTTAATTTTTAACTTTAACACATTTGTTTTTTTTAAATTCTTGTACTTTTAAATTATTTTATTTTAATTAAGTTTTTTTTTATTCGCAATAGCTTTCTCTATCTTTGATATAGCATTTGCAACTTTCTTGGTCTCTTTCGTAGTCTTCTTAGCTTCTTTTTTAATCTTTTTAGTTTTTTTTTTAATCTTTTTGATCTTCTTTGCGATCTCTTTCGCAATTCGCTTGGCTTATATCTTTTCGAGATTCTTATAACTTATTATTTTCGTTTTTTTTAAGTTTTGTGACTTTATTAATTGATAAGCTTTGACTTCGTTGTTTATTTCGATCAAAAATCGATTTTATTTCTAAAGAAGAGTATGTTTGACAAAGAACAATTAAGTAACATTTGTAATCTTCTATATGTATCTTTATATATATTATTTGTTCGTTTTACCAAATATATTAGCATTTTGTTTAATTAAATTATGCAATAAGATAACTACTTTTATTAATATTAATGTTACGAAAATTTGCGATACTTGATTTTACGTATAAGAATTTATCTTGTTAATTTTTGAAGCGATTAGTTTAGCGAAAAGCTTTAATATATTACTAAATATTTTGTTTAAATTTAAAAAAAAAAGATTAATTTTAATTTATTTAGCTTGTATGTTTCTAGATATAAGCGTTTAGATTTCTGCAAAATTATATAAATAAGTAAAATGCTTCTTGTCAATTGTTTCTATATATTCTCGCTCTAGTTGTTCAATTTAATCGCAATAGATTATCTTCAATAAATTGAATATTAAGATATTACAAGATTGAAGATTATGCGATGTGTAAGAGAAAAGACGAAATAAAATAATATTGTTTTCGAAGCAAAACTTTAAGATTTCGAGAGTTTTGTGCATCTCAAAGTTGTTGTATATTAATACTCGAGATTTCTAATTAATGCGCTTTTTGATTTAAGAATTAAATATAAGCTTAAGTTATTGCAAACTAATATAGAAATCGATATATTTAGTATTGATATACGTATAATGTTATTTAGAAGTAAAATACGTAATTTAGTTAACTTGATAAGTTGTTGCTAATTAAATTATTATAAAATTCAAATACTTATTTATTGCATTTACGCATTCGATAATTATTATTGTTATGCACTTAATACGCGTATCTCTATAGTCTCGCTTATTGTTTTTATCGATAAAAACTTTAATAGAGTTAAGTTTGAAAAATATAATGTTAGTCTTGTTTATATTATATATATTTTCTTGTAGAACAATCGAATTTTGCAATATCTTTTCGATTATTTCGAATTAATGTACGATCTTATTATAGATGTTGTAACAATTTTAATTTAGCATTTTACTCTTATTTGTTCTAAGTTCTAAATAGCATTTATAAAAAAATTATAATTAATTTTTATTCGAAAACTTATTTGATTTATTTGTTAAGAATTGCTAACAAGCGAAATTAAAGATTATTAAATGTATATATTTTATTCGAATAGAACGTTTAAAAGCATTCTATTGTATTAAGAACTTAATAAGAACTTTCGCTTCTTACAAATAAAAATAGTATTAACTTTAGATTTTCTCTTTTTTAAATTGTTGATTGCATGCACGATGTTAAAGAGTAATGCGAAAAACGTTACTATAATCTACTAGAACACAAAATAATTTAGACACGTCTTTCGAAAGATCTTGTATCAATACTTGACTAAATTTGTCTATGTTAACTTACTATAATAATAAGTAATAAAAGAGAAAAGAGAATAAATAAGAAGCGAGAGAAGACGAACGCGACTAATTATAAATATTTCTAGAGCTCTTTTACAATACGTTACAATTAATTCGAAAGACTAATCTAAAAAAATAATAGCATTAAATATAATACAATTAATATATAATTATATAAGTACGCTAATGCAAGTTAAGACGTACTAAAATATTACGTTACGTTAAGAGACTATTAACATTCTTTTTCTTCGATTAACAAAATTCACGAAATATACATTTTTAAAAGTTAACTATCTTTAAAGCTTGAAGTTATATTTATTCTTAATAGAACTTCTTATTTAGCATTTCGAACTTTGAAGAGACTTCTATAGTTGCAATTTATTAAGAAGAAGCAATTAAAGCGACAATTAATAACGTCAATAAAATAATCGATAGCTTAATTAACATCGTAATAAATTTTGTTGCAAATTAATGTTCTAGAGAAGAAATAACTATAAAACAATAATATATCGATAATAATTTCATAGATTTGCGAAAGAGAGACTTTAGAGATCTTAATTAAGATTTCGACTTGCAACAATAGACGACTCGCGTTATTAGAATCTGTCTTACTTTTCGCATTTTTGTTATTTATCTGCTTAGTAAATAAGACTTTGTTGTTTGTAACAATTGTCGATTCTCTTATACACAATATCTTTGCAAAAGTCTATATATCTAGCATATTTTTTCACGTTTTTAATTAAAATCTTTTATTATTTATCTTTTTCAATTAATTATTATATTATGCTTAGAACTTTGTTGTCTTTAATATTTTACAATTACAATTGTTATACTAAGTATACTTCTTATTAAAGAGAACTTATTACAAAAGTTGTTACTTATAAAGTTATATTCGATCGTATAAAAAAGCTTTATAAGATCTTAAAATACTTTACAATTATTATTGTTTTAAACGCATTAATTTGTTACTTCGACAACTTTAGATCTTGTTTCGATAGATTTAAAAAACTCTTAATATATAATAAAAGATATATCTTAAAAATTGTGCGATTAAATTTCAAAATTATATACAAGATTTTTGTTAAAAAGATCGATATTTCTATTTTATATAATACTTTTTATCGCTTATTAAAAGAGAAGAATATTATTAATTAACTATACAAAAAGCAATCTTTATTAATGTTTAAGATTATCGACAAACGCTATATATAAGCAATAATCTATAAACACTAAAATTTTAATAATTAAGCAAAGATTATATAAAGCGATAAGTACTTTGTTAAAAAAGATATAGATAAACAACGCAAATAATACTTTTGTATATTTACTTAAAAGTAAAATAAAAATATAATTTAATTATACAAAAAAGAATACAACTTTAATATTATAATATAAGTTTGTTTTTAAAAGTTAAAGTAATTAAATCTTTACGCTTTAGAGCAAGACTTTAAGACAAAAAAAAATTATTTCGCAAAATTCTATATTTATATATTTGACAATAATTTTTCGAAATTTATTAATTAGATTTTATATTTATGCAAAATAATATCTTTATATATATAACTAAAGCAATTGCGTTATAATTTTGCGAAAATAACATAAATATTATAAGATAATTATTTTACAATTTAGATATAAATTCGATTAAGTATTTTTAATTTCTTCTTAAAGAATACGTCTACAAAGTTAATTTTTATATAAATAATATAATTAGCGACGAAAATAAAATTAAGAAGATCTTGTTTAATGCATTATATAAGATATAAAAGACGTTAAATAAGTATTACTTGCATAATTTAGTATAAAGTATAAAAAGAAGAGTTAAGACACTTATTGTTTTAAAGAAATAGTATACTAAGTATTAGAGCTTAGAAATTTTAAGAATATACTTGTTAATTGAGTGCAAATTACTATCTATATTATGTAGCTCTCTACTAGATTGCGTAATAATAAAATAGAATAAATATATAGATAATTTCTTTGGTAAGAGCGAAAGATATATAGACTTTTGCGTTAATATTATACAAGACAATTTATCTCTATCCAACGTATAAATATTCCAAGAATACGCGATCTAGACGCGTTAGAATTCTTAGACTTAATATTTTCGTAGTATTAGCGCGTTGTGTTGTTATAATTGTTCTTAATCGACGAGTTAATATTATGCTAAAATAGTACTTCTATATTATATTGAAATTTCTCTCTTTTCTATCGATTTGATTAGCTAACGTATGTTGTTAAGATTGTCGTTTAATTGATTGTTATATATTGTTAAGATTGTACTCTTACGTAATAGCTTATTAAAGTTTGTACAATTTTGTACAATTTAGCGCATTTCTCTTTCTTTCTTTATTAATATTGTGCAACTTCTTCTTTTATTATATTTTATTATATATTACTATCTTTTATTTTTATATATCGATATATTATAACAAATTTGTGTCAAATGCGCTTTTATTTGTTTTATAGCTAATTTCAAGAATCTTGACTTTATTTGTTTGTTAATTTTGTGCAATCGATATTGCGTAAACTTTGTTCTAAACTAATTATTTTGTTTATATTATATATTGAATCTATTTAGATTTACACAAATGCACAAAGACGTTTTTTAAACAAACTTAATTTTAATATTGTTGTACAATTATTACGTTAATTTAAACAAGTTTGTATTGCAATTGTGCGTACTTTTTCTATTTTACATTCTACACGTTCTTGATTAGATTGCACTATATAAGTTTCTATTATATTTGCATCTATTTGTTGTATTACTTTATAAAATCTTTTATTATTTGCATATTTTATATACTTTTTTTTAATTTTACGCGTTTTATATGTTTTTGATTAAGTTGCACTATAGAAGTCTCTATTATATTTGTATCAATCTGTCGCATTACTTTATAAGTTCTTATATTGCTTACATATTTTATATATTCTTCTTTCAATTTTACGTCTTTTATTATTTGCGATTTATTTTATTTGCGCAATCTTATATAGAATTATGTTAGCGCATATTATAATATAAGTATCTATATAGAAGATTACAATTAATGCAAAACTTTGCACTAAAAAGTAAAGTTTATTTCAAAACTTATATTATATATAATTTGTTATTTTAAGAGTAATAACTTGTTCGATTCTTTGCAAGAATTGTTTGCTCTTTTAAAGTTGTTGCTCAATAATAATATACTTAAATTTAAGTATTTTCGAAAGTATATAAGAGTATACAATTTTTGCACTAATTTTACTTTCTATATATATACTTTCGATAAACGTTTTAAAGATTGTGCAAGAATTTAAATTTTTACAATTTATAAAAAGTTATATTATCTACAAGAATCTTTGCACATTTCTATAGAACAATTATTAAACTTTGTACAACTTTATTTTTACAATTTTTAACAAATTGTTACTGCTTAATTTATATATAATTTTAATTTGTAACAATTTCTTTTAAAGAAATTAATATAGATAATACAAAATTGTTACAATTTGTTTATTTTAATATATATTGTTGCACAAAAATAGATTAAGTTTGCACAAATTAATACAAAATTTATACAAATTATTATTAATTCTTGTTTGCAATTAATTATAAAGAAAGATTCTAATAAGAGATACATAAATTTGTCTATTGCAAACAAAGTTGCACTTTTTTTATCAAATAAGTATAAAGATTGTTTTTTTCGAAATATTGTGTTTGCAAAGCGCACAAAATCTAATAAGAAGCGCAAGTTTTATTAAATTAATTATATTAATATTGCGTACTTTTCTTTGTATTATATTTTATTTTTTTCTTAGAACAATTTAGATTAAACTTGATCTTTACGATTTCGCAATAATTAGTAATAACAAGTTTTGATTCAATACTTTTAATATATATAAATGCGTTATTATCTTTTTAATTGTGCACAATAATACTTTATTGTATTGTATAACGTATAATTGTTTCAACAATATATTATAAATTGTTATACGATTATTAATTAATAGACTTTAAACTTTTATCGAAATAATCAAAATATAGTTCGTACAAAGTTGTACAATAATATATAGAATATCTTAATTGCAAATAATATAAATGCAAAGAATCTTAATTATTGCATTATATTGTTTTTAAGTTTTGCGAACAATAAATAATATATATATTAACTTTATTAAAACTTTATAATTATTGTGCAATATTTTGACAAATCTATTATATTTGTAATATTTATTGCAAATTCTATTTAGAACAAAATTTAAAATGCGCTTAACTTAAACAAAATTATCGAAAATCGATTAAATATTGTTGTGCGAGTTTTTTATTTTAAGCAAAAAGTATTGATTTAAGATTTCAAGAATTTGTACAAATACTATATTAATATTGTATAAATAATCGAATATTAAAAGCATAAATTGTTATATATATTTTTTTTGAACAAAGAGAATAACTTTTTGAGTTATTATTGTGTAAATAATTTAATTTGTGCGAAATTGCTCGATCTTATATTAAATGTCAATAATATTTTACAAACTATTATTAAGAATCAAATAATATATAATTCTTGCAACTTCTTAAATTCTAACATATCTTGTATATACGATAACAAACGCGACTCTAACAAAGTATACAATAAAAACTTTCTTAAAAACTTTCAAAAAGAAACAAAGATTAATGTTAATAATTATTCTTTGTATTATTGACGCAATAATAAGCGCATTTTTACTAAATATATTCGCGATTATAATATATAAATAAACAATTAAGAAGTAATTTTATATAATTCTTTTTTTACTCGCAAGTACAAAGCGTATATTAATATAAAATTATGCAATTCTATTGCGACTATTAAGTATATTTACAAACATATATACAAAAATAAAGATTGTACAACTTTGCAAATAAAAGATAACAAGAATAAGATGGCAAATTATTTAAACAATCGTTATATTAATTTATGTTAAATTATGTAAGAAATGTTCGAATTTCGCAATTATTGTAAGAATTCTTTAATAACTCGATTGATTGTATATTTTCTTAATTAACAATTAGTTTACTTTAATAACAATATTTCTTTGCAAGAGTTACAAAAACTTTTAAACAATTTTGAATCAATTTTAATTTGCTTTTTTCAATACAATATAAACAATACAAATAGTTAAGAGTTTTTATATTATAAGTTTTCGAAGCATTACGTTTATTACAAGAAGAAAGAAGAATATTAATAAACTTTATAACAACGCAATTGTGCAATCGATTATATATATTATTGCAATTTTGTGCAAAATAAACATTATTATCTTTGTTTGCTTTTAATTGTTATAAAAGATTCGTATAACTTGGAGTATATTTGTACAATTAATAATATAATACATTTTATATTTTGTGTTGTTTGTATTGTTCGAGACTTACTTAACAATAATAATAAATAAATAAATAACTTTATAGAAATTATATAATTTGTTTTTAATAATACTTTGTAATATTTGTTTGTTATTGCATTAATTTATAAAGAAATATTAAATACTCTTGCACTCTAAATTAAATTTTGTACAAATATTTGCAATAATTTAGTATATTGTATAATTAATTATTTTGCTATTTCGCAAGATTCTATTAATTTGTATCTTAATTATAATTTGTTCTTAATTGTACAAAAGTTATTAAATTAAAACAAGTTGCTAAATAAATTCGATCTTTTATTATTTTAATTGTTTTAATTTAAAGAAGATTACTCTTGTTTACTTGCAAATAAATTAAATTACAATATTTTCGAACAAATAGTATTTTAAGATTGCAAAATCGAATAGTTTAATGCAAAACAACGTATAGCTTTTAACATTATTGTATAAAATATTATAAACAAACTTTTTATTGCGTATTTCTTCGTATATAATTTTGCAAACACAAGCAAAATCTTTTTTTATAAAATATTTTGTTATTATTATCGAACGCAAGAACTTATTGTTTTGTGCGTTGCTTTTATAGAAATTGCAATATAGTTTTTATCTAATAATTTAATTTTATACTTTCGATTCAAAATTTTATTTCTTTATACAAAAACTTTTACTTGCTATATTAAAGTACAAATAAACTTAATAGAAGTTTTGCAACATATAAACTTAATTATATAAAATAAGATTTTTATACAAAATAAGCACAATTTTATTGCAATTAATATTACTTTATATAATATTTGCAAAAGCAAAACTCTCTTTAAAGATATTTCAATTATTATAAGAGATAATTTTGTACAAACAACGTCTATTGTATTTTAAGACAATTGTATTGCACAAATTAATGCAAATATTTATATATCTTAGATTTGAGCAAAATTATCTATATTATTTTTATATTAAAATATGCAAATTGTTTTTAAAAAGAATAATTAAGCTTTTGCTAATTAAATTAATAATATATTATACAACAATTTTTTTTATAATTGCATTCAATTATTATTAACAATTACAAAATATTACAAATATTTATATTAATTTATTAATTAAATCTTTTTATTATAAGAGTTTGCTTAAATTGTACAAAATTTAGTGTTTTTTCAAAGTCGAATAATTTTGTGCGAACAAAATAATATTGCACAAGATTTAAACAACTTAATATTTAAAAATATAAATAATGCAACTTAAAAGTTTTGTTCAATTAATATAGTTAAATACAAGAATAGTAAAATTATATATAATCTTAGCACAAAGTATTTGCAAACTTTAATTTTTGCTAAATTTTTTTGTTTAAAGATTAAGCTAAAAATAAGCGCTTCTATTATATTATTGCGCAATCTATATTTTTACAAAGAAATATATAATAATATACGATTAACAATAACACACTTGCATCGAAATTATATTAAGAAATGCATACTTAAAAAATTATAGCACAATTAATAACGCTTAATTTTATAACTTAAATTTATTAATAAGAAAAATAACTATTTTTAAATATTAATGCACAAGCAATTTTTTATTCAAGTATGCTTTGCAATAATAATTAACAAATTGCAAAAACAATTATTCTCTATTATTAAAGTTAATTTGTCTATTTTATATTTTAATTATAAATAACTCTATATCGCACTTTTACGTACAAAGAATATATAAAGATTTATTGTTTTGCATATTGTTAATACAAAACAATACACAAATAATATAATTTATTTAAAGATTTTACTAAGACTTAATATATAGCTTAAAAGTATTAATAATTTAAATTATTACTTTATAATATATAACAATCTTAAATATATATACGTAATTAATTTGTATTAATTATTTTTCTTAATTATTATATTATTTTTTATTTATATTTGTAAAGTCTTAATAAATATATATACAAATTTACGCTTATTATTCTTTATATTTGTGCGACTTATATTTGACTTTTTCGAGTTAATATTAACAAGTTTCTACAATATGCAATACTTTGTACTTATTAATAATTTTTTGCTATGCAATTGTCGCAACTAGCGCAAGTTTTGCACAATTTATTTTCAAAATATTTGCAAAATTCTTTGTAAGATCGAACGTTGCAACTATATAAGTTAGATTAATATTAAATTATTTAAGTAACACGCTATACTAATCTATAGAACTCGAATAATTTTTGTAATTATTTTTTGCAAGCAAAACAATATTATATAAGTCTAATAATAGACGTATAAATTGTTGTGCGTATTGAATATGTTTGTTCTTTCTAAATTTAGCAAACAAAGACAACGATATAAGTAAATAAGTAAACAAAAGTTTATACAAGTTGTAAAATCTTTGTACTTTTTAATTTATTTTTATTAATATAACTCTTCTTTTTTTGCTTAATTTTGTATCTTTTTTGCACAAATAACTTAACACAAATTGAATAAATTAATATATTTTTTGTTAAGTAATGTATTGCGTTGTAATACAATTTGCACAATTATACAATATTTCTTTTTCGATATATATATAGTTTGCACAAATTTTATTATTGTATTTCGAATTTAAAATGCACAAGTCAAAAATACTCGCAATTCTTTAACAAAAATTGTTATTTTTTGTTACAATTTTGTAGAAGTATAGTTTGATACAACAACTTATATATATAATTTTGTATAAATTAGTGCTTTTTTGTACAACTTTAATATAAATATATATTTATTAATTTAAATTTATAAAAATTCTTACAAACTTTAATATTGCGTCTTGGAAACAACTTGATTAATATAATCGATTTTGTAAAAAGTTTATTTTAAGTTGTATAAACTTTAATTGTATTAAAATAAACTTTTTCGATTTTAATTAAATATTTGTGCTTTGTATTATTATTTAACAAATTTTGTAAAATTTTAAATATTAAATCTAGCAATTTAAGCTAAAGTATTTTAAGATTTGAACAAATTTTAGAGTTTTTATAATTACGAGTTCTTAAATTTGCACAAGTTTTAAAATTTTTACTTATATAGATTTTTGAGTTTGCATAATATTGTTTATTGTTAAGCGCATTTATTGCATTTTTAATTAAATTTGTTTCAAAATAATTTAACTCTTTATTTATTTTAATCGAATTATAAATCTTTACGTTTAAATCGTAATTAAATATTAATAATTGTTGTGCGCTTTCGCGCAAGTTTTTACGAATTATGCACAATAATAGACTGATTGTTCGGTTTTAATAGTTGGAATCGAATTGCATAAATTATGAAAATACTAACTATATTAGGTTAAAACTTGATCTAATTAGATATAACTTTCGGGTCGAGTTATAGATTTTGGGGAAAAACCAACCCGAACAATTAGTCTACACAATAAGAATTGAGAGTTGTAAATTGTACAATTATATAAATTAGTAAGAGATTATATTAATTTATTAGATATTTTACAAAAATATATAAGTCTATATAAATAAAAACACAAGTTTTTACAACTTGTTATTTAACTTTTTATATATTTTACAACTTGTTACTCTTTTAATTATTTTGTACAAAAAAGAAATATGTTTGTGTTAAAGTTGTTTGAATCTTATATTAACTTTGCAAGTAAAGTATAAATATTCTACTTAATAGAAGAAAGAAATATAGACAAACATTTTAAACATTTTATAAAATTTTGATTATATAACTTATTAAGCAAATAGTTATTTAATTAGATTCAAATTATGAAGAAGAATTCTTTTATATCTATTGTAATAGACTAGATTTAATTAGAAAAAATATCAAAAATGTTATAAATTGTCTTTCTCGCGTAGAATTATCTTTTTACGATTTTGCAATTTTGACAAATTACTTTATAGAATCTCGATTAGACTTAGCGTTAAGCTTTGTGCAAAGTCTTACAACATCTCGATTCGAGATAGCGATTCTCCTAGTCAATTATATTAGGATTTCTATTACGAATCGCTAGGTTTAAGACTGTTTAATTTTCTACGTCGATAGCATTAACTTCGACCCTATAAAGAATAAGTTTTTCGATATTTGCACTTTCGAGACGCGAACTTATAAGTGTTGTTTGATCACAAATATTCGAAGTAATAATATCAATTAATTTGCATACAAGAATCTCGATTAGAATACTTCTATAATATTGATTAGAAATCTTACAAATCAGTATCAAAGTCGAATTTTTCTAAGAATCGATCTTATTTAGATCAACTAATTGCCGAAACAAGTATTCGATATTCCTGAACGAAAACTCGTAACTGTAATTATCGTTATTCTAGATATCTCAAAAGCAATCTTCTGCCTAAAGAATTGTTCTCGCAAATAAGTAATATTTTGTCGAACAATCTATTGATATTTATGTCGGCACTTACAAGTGCAAAGACTATTTTATCTATCTTCTAAAAGTCTACGTAATTGTTGTTAAGCTAAAAGATCAGTTGCAACAGCAAACTATTCTTCGAGAATTATTAGGAATTTTGACTTTCTGATTTAACAATCTTCTAACTATCTTGAGTCTTATCTTTAAAATCGCGCTTTTTAGAGGGTTTCTATCTTTAATGTTAGCTCCAAAATCCAATAATGTGTTCGCAAATTTGTCTTTGTCTTTATCGATCGCGCACAATAGAGAAGTGTTCTATCTATTGTCTTCTTTGTTAAGATTTATCCCGATAAATATTAAGAGATTTATAATTATAAGAATAAAGAAGGAGAGAGAGATTATAATTAAATAGATAATATATAATATTTCTAATAGTAGGAAATAGTTAGGATTATAAAGACTTAAATATAAGTTAAGAAGATTATTTATCTTTAGAAAGCTCTTAATAAAGAAGCTAGACTAGAAGGTATTAGAGATAAAGATAGATAATAATAAGAAGCTATTAAATAATATTAATAAGCTACTTATAAAGATAATAATAAATACTATTTACTCTTATTTAATCTTATAAAATAGAGTCTTATTTATAATCTATTATTTAACGCGTTATCTCTTTCTAACTCTTATTAAATATTTATTAGACTAGAAGAAGTAGTTCTACTATTTATATATAATTGTGAAGCGTGCCTCGCAATGCTAGACCTGCTTCGCAATAGCGTATCCAGTATACATCAATACGTGCTTGACAAAGAGTCGCGCGAACTAGATCTACGCAAAACTAGTATCGAATTAGCATTTGCGCATTGTTTCTTTTAATAGCAAGCAAGAAAGCATTTTATAGAGAGCAAGATTTTTCTTGTACTTGCGTTTTTTAGCAATTAGTTCTACTACAAATGCTATTATTATTATTATATATACCATCTAACTTAACTCGCTTAACTACATAGTTTTATCTAAAGAGATAGTAGCTACTTTATAGTTCTAATTGCTTTGTCTAAACAAAATTGTTCAATTAGAAGCAATAATTAACAAATTATTAGTAACTCGCTTTTGCAAACGTATTTAGAAGTCGATTAACTCTTAGAATATTATTAATAATTAGTTGCGTAAAGAAATTTACGCAAATAATATATCTTAAGAATTAGACAAAAATAATTATCTTAATACTAATATAATTGTTAATTAGAATAAAAAAAAATCGAAGTATTTAATTTTAAAAGCAAATCTATATTGTCTATTTTAACAAATATTATTATACAATATATTAATAATGCAAATATGTTGTAATTTCTAAGATTCGAAATTAAGTTTACAATTGCAAAACTTTAGTTTGCACAATGCATCAATAGCTATTGTTGCAAATATAGTAATTATTCTTATCGATTTAATCGACGCAAGAAGACTAGTCGTATTAAGAAGTTGTTAATACAAAAGTATATTAACTATACAAGTTTAGAAATTTGATTCGAAAATTGCAAAAATTATATTTAGAATAATCTTGCAAACTATTTCGATAAAGAGTCGAAAATACTTTAAACTATATTATATTTTACAAAAAAGCAACGTAATTAATAACGCAAATACGTACAAGAAATATATAATAAAAATAAAGAAATTATTTAAAACTATTTTCTTCGATATATTAAAGAATTTTTTAATATATTTGAGATTTGCAATATAAAAATTAAGTTTAAATTCGAAAATACAAAGCAACAATCTTATTAAAAAATCGAGAAATTTGCTATCTATTTAAACAATCTATATTCGCAATTAAAGAAATTAATTATCGATAATAAAAAAATACAAAATTTAAAGAACAAATATATTGACAAGATTTGTTAAGAAATATTTTGTTAACAATATAGCTATATTAGTATTACGCAAATGCGTAATAAATTTATTAAAATCGAACAACGTCTATAATTAATTAAGAAGTTGCTAAGATTAAATAGTATCTCTTATATTGCAAAAAACTTTAAAAAATATAATAGAGAAAATTAATTTTTGCGCAAATAAGATAACTTGTTTAGCGCAATTAACAATGCAAACAACTTTACTATATCAATTATTAAAATTATTGTAACTATATAGATTAAAAATAGTATCAACAATAATTAGTAAAACAAAGATAATTGTTAGATATTTGTCGAAAAAAAATATATTGTATTTATCGATTACAAATATTATATATATAATTAAATAAATTATAAATTAAGTAATTCTATGTATTTGCAATATTAAAAATAAATAGAAAAGCAAAATAAGAATAATATATTTTTGAGAAAAATTAAAGTCTAATACTTGTTGCTACAATATTAAATATAAAAAGTTAGAAACAACAAATTAGAGTATTAATTGCATAATATATACAAAGTTAAGTGTTTTATTAACTTAGAAATTAAAGAGAATTTTATCTCGCAATTCTTTGTTAAAGATGCGCAATTACTTAAAAATATTTCTTTGTTATTGCAAATACAAATTGTTAATAATTGTATTGTTGTTTTGTATAAAACACAAAAACTCTCTATTGCTATTATCGATAACAAAAAAACATACAAAAGCAATTGCTCTAAATTCTATATTATTAATATACAAGATTATAAAATAATTCTTAAGCTATTTTAATTTAAGAAAGTTAATTTAAATATACAATAATCAAATTGTATTTAAATTTATTAAAATAGTTTTGCTAAACAATCGAAAAAAAATATTTAAATAATTAATTTTAAAAAATTTGCACAACTTATTATATTTGCTTTTAGAAATTATAGAAAAATCTATATTGCGCTTTTGTATTAAATACTATTTTTAAAAAAGCTTTTAAAATATACAAAAAAAAAGATTGCAAAATACAATATATTCTAAATTAAAAAATTAGTTGTTTCGAATTAAATTAAAAAAATTATAGAGATATTTTTGAAAAAGCTTTTAAACGCGTTTAATATATATAATTAAATAGAGCATTTAATTAGTCTTATAGAAAGCAAGATATTATATATAGAGTATATATATAATATATTGCAAAATAAGTTAATTGCAATACAAAAATATCTTGCAAATATACTAGAGAAAAATTAAATATATTCTTTAAATAATTTTATTAAATTTTTAATATTGTTTGTAAAGAAATTAAATAATAGTTTGCGTTTTTGCATAAATTATCGCAAACTTAATAAAATTACTATTAAAAATAATTTTCTTCTTCTCTTCTTTTAGAGACATTTGAGCGCTTTGCAAATACAAAGTATTTTATTAAAATTAATATATATAATACGTATTATTGTATTTAAATTTGTTAACACAATAAATAGAAAACAGCTTTTTGTATTTAATACAAACAATTCAAATATTAAATTATATTTTTTGATTTTGTTAATATTTTTGCTATCTTTTAATCTTATATAAATTGCGTATTAAAGCTATATATTAACGTTTGTTGCGTAATATATTTGAATAATATACTTATTTATTCGAACTTAAAAAAACAATATTGAGAGAATATTTGCAAAATACTTTGCGTATTGTTTAAACATCGATTGTATACAAAGCTATTAAAATATATATTTAATTGCAACAAAATAATTTTTCTAGATTTTATAATTAAAAAGCAAAATATTTAAATAGAGCAAGCTTGTATTAAAGCTATTTAAAAATAATTTAAATTAAAGTTAGTAAAAGATTTTTTGTATTTCTTAAATTTGTAAGATTTTATTAATATTTTATTTATAAATTCTTTTAAATTGTAGTATTCTTAATTAATTTGACAACAAATGCAAAGAAAAATAAAGCACGCTTGCAATTTATATATATTAAAAAAGCAAAAAAAGCTTTCAAGATATTTAAAATTGTTTTTACTATTGTTTCTATTTTAGAATACTACAATTAAAATATTTCTTTTTGTGTAAAAATCGATATATCGAACTATAGAACAAAAGATATACTTAGTTAGCTTAGTAAAGATACGCAATAATACTTTATTGCGTTTATTAATTACAAGTTTAAAGAATCTAAAGTTTGCTAAAATATATATAACAAGAAACTCTATATTATTGTGCTAGCTTTTAAGCTTTAAAAATATTATTTACAAAATAACAAATATATTATTTGCGTAATTATAAATTATAACAATCTTTATTACTTTATAATTACAAAAAAGCTTTCGATTAAATAAGTTTGCTAAATTAAGAAATTAGTTGCGTTTAACTTTAATATAGAATATTGCAAAAAAAAACTTAATTTTGCAAATACATTGTTAAAAAGATTTAATATTATAAAATTTAATAGTAGCAAAAATAATAATAACAATTTTTTATCTATTTTGCAAAACAAATTTTGTAACTCAAAATATTAACTAAAATTGCAAAAAGATAAAAATATTTTTGCTACAATTAAATTTGCAATTTTAATAGCGCAATTAAATAATACTATTATTGCAAATACTTAGATTCTAAATTTAAATAAGAAAGTTTTCGAAAAATTATATAGTATTTTAGATTTTATATTGTTTCGACTTTTAATACAATAAATTGTAGAGTTAAAAAAGTTCTTTGTTAATTTAAAAAAATTAATAGCAATATAATTGCAAAAGTTACAATAAAAGAACGCTTTTGTTATAAAAAAACAATAGTATTAAAGATTTGCAAATAAACAAAATAAATTTTCGAAATAAAATATTAAAAAGAATAAATTGTTATATTAAGATTTTGCAATCTATATCTCGAAAGACGCAACAACAAAAAATAAAATTCTTTGTATATATTATAATAATTTTATGTTTAAGTATTTTATATATTAACAAATCGAAAATGCAACATAACAAAAATATTACTAATCTAATATAATTAAAAAAATTAATAAGTATATTTGTACTTGTTTTAATTGTTAATATACGCATATCTACTATTATAAATTGTATAAAAAATTTAGCTTAATATCTTCTAAAGATTTGCAATTCTTTAAAATAATAACAATAAACTTTATTATAAATATATTGTTTGCAAGAAATCTATATATTAGAAAGATTAATAATACAATTTTACTATTAATTAACAAGTTAATTAAGCACGCAATCTATATTACAATTATTAAAAAATTGAACGCAAAATTTTTTGCAAATCTTTTATAAAGAGAGTTTGTATATTATTATAAAATAATGCGTAATATTATTTTTAATAAAAATTTGCTTTTTACAAGCTATTTTTGATCGATATTGTGCTAGTATCTAGATGCAAAATATTAGCTTAGTATTGCGTTTTATTTATAAACTAATAATTAAACAAAAAGACAAAATTAGATTTTAAAATATTATTTGTATATTTACTATAATTATAGATAGAATAATTAATTGAAATTGCTATCTATAGTTGTGTTTATATATAATAATAGTATTTATTTAAATATTAAAAAAGCTTCTTACAAATTGTTAACAAACTATATCGCAAATTTTGCAAATATATTTGTAAATAGACTCTTAATAAAAGAGATATTTCTAGCTATAAAACAAGCAAAATAATTGCAAAGTACTAGAGAGTATTTAAGAGAGCTATAAGTAGCAATTTCGAAACAACAAATAAAAAGCTATAATAAGAACTACAAATTAATAAGCTTTTAAATAGATAACAAAATACTATTGTAAAGTATTAATATATATATATTGCAATTTAAGAAAAAGATTAACTATTATTAATTAAAATTCTTTACTATTTTAATTAAGAAAAACAAACAAATATATTAATTAAATCTATTTGCAAAGTACAAAGCAATTTATACTATCTTTTATATTTTGTTACTTAAATTTTAATATTTGCAAAACAAAAATTTAAAATTAAAATTAATTTTTATGAAAAGTAAAAAAAAATAAAATATAAATAAAGTGCTAAATAAGCAAAGCAAAAATAATATACTTAAGTATTTAATTAAATAACTTAACGCAATTTTGTAAAAAAATATATAAAAGTCTTTAAAGTATTTCGAAAACACAATAGACAAAATTCAGAAATTTAAAAAAAAGCAAAAGAAGTACAATATAGTTGTAAAAATATTAAAGAAAAAGAAACAAAAAAAACAAGTAGTTAGCAAACTAAAAAAGCAAAAACAACTATACAAAAACAAATAAAATAAAGAGTTAAATTAAAGTTTGAAGATTATATTTTTAAAAACTACAAAAACTTCTATAGTAACATAAAAATCTAGAAACAAATTTAAATATATAAAAATACAACTATATATATATATTTACACAAGTTAGTTTTTGCTATTTTAAAAATAGCAAGCAAGATATATTTCGATTGCAATTATTATTGTAATGCTATAGCGCTCTCGACGCGCTAGCGTCTTAGAATATAGCAGGACACGTAATCTCGAATATCTATAAAAGTCTCGAATAGCACAACATCTCTTTTTGATTAAATAGCGAGAAACAAGCTCGTACGTTATAACAAGTATTAAATAGAAAGAAAGCTCGTCTTTTGTTGTTCTTTAACAATTAGTTTTACTACTATTTATCTTATATAGTTGAGATATAGTAATACAAGTTTATTATATTTTACGTCTTTTATATCTTAGTGCGCCAACAAAAAGCAAACGTATTTGCATTTTACAATTCTAATTGTTCTATCTTTCAAAAAAAAAATTTAAGATGTAATAATATTATGTCAAATTATAATAATCTAAGTTACGATAATTATTTAACTACTAAATTAGAGTTTGAAGACTTTAATGTTTTTCGAAACAACAATTGTTTACAAAACGTTAACAAAAATAATTTTTATTAATATAACAATAAGAAAGAAGATAGTTTAGCTACGATTAAAACTTTTACTTTATATTAGTAGATAAAAATCTTAATAACGAAGATTTAAGATCTACAAAATGCTTAATAAATTTAAATTATAATAATCGAACAAACAAATTTTTAAATTTTATAGCTTGTTATTGCATTGTTATTAATAATATTTAAGTTTTTAAAATTCGAAAAACTAAAATTGTACAAGAGTTAAAGCGTAAAAAAGCACATTATTTAATTTTAAAAAATCGATATTAATATAATGCGATTTTTAACGTACTTTATTACGAATAAGAACAAAATTCTTTATTGTATGTTATTTTTGAAAAACGATATCGCTACGCAATAATATTTAAGAATAAACAATAACGCTAAATTAAAAAGCGAGATCTTTAAAGAATTTAGAGAGTTTTTATTAAATTTAATAATTAATTTTACTAATTGTTATCTTTTTGTCTACGAAAGATAAAAGATTGCTAAACAAAAGTCAAATTAAAAAATAATTGTCTTTAAGAGATATCTAAATAAACTAAAGATTTATCTAGTATTGTTTTTAAAAAAGTATAAAATTTATATATTTTTAGCTAAGTTAAAGTTGAATTTGAAAGTAAAGATTTTAAATATCAATAGTATGCCAAACATTCGCAATAAGCTTTTAGCTATAATTATTATATAAGAACAAACGTTGAATCGCATTCGCAAAGCAAACGTAAACAACTTTAAAAATTAACAAATTACAAAAAATTCTAATGTCTCTTCAAACAAATTTTATTAAAATTGTTATTCAAACAATATTAACAAGTTTATCAAAAATAAAAAGTTATATATTTTTAAAAATTTGTCGATGTCGCGCAAACAAGTTTACGAAATTAATAATGCAAATTATTTAAAAAGTGTCGAATGCTTTAAATGCTATAAGAAAAGACATTACAAATTGAACTATTTTAATAAACACAAATAAGACAAATCTATTGTTGTTGTTGTTATTACAACAAATACAAAAAAAGATTAAGCTTTGTCGACGTCTCGCAAACAAAACAAAAAAGACAAATAAAAACAATAAATTTAATTTTAGTAAAAGATTAAATCTGACTTTTTAATAACAAATATCAAGTTACAAGTTTAATTAACTTAAAAGTTAAAATAAATCTTATTAATTATATCTATGTAGTACAATAGGAATTGCAATTCATATTTGCTATCTTATTAATATTAATCTTTTTTAATAATAATAATTGTTTTTGTTACAACGTCTATAAGTTAATCTATTACTTAATTGACTTATAAGATTAACATCAAAAATGCATTATTTTATTTTATTTAATAAAATATATAAGCTCTAATTTTATATTAAATATGTCAATGCTATTTAAGTAAAATATATTGATTGATTCGAAGACGCGAAGTTAGCGATTCAAAATCTTAAATAAAAAATTAAAGATAATCGATTTTAAGCAATTTGTTTTAGATCTCGTTAAATATAGTATAATTTATATAATTGTTTGCGCTAACGTTACGAAGACGTCAAACAAAAAATTAACGAAATTTAAGATTCTTAAGAAATTAAGAAATCTAAAAAATGTTTATAATAATAAATTAGCTAAAATTCTATTAAAATTAAAAAGAGAAAATTACGCTATTAAGTTTTAGAACGATAAAGAGTTATCGTTTATGTCTTTTTATAATTTTTTATAAAACAAACTAGCAATACTTCGACGATATCTTAATAATATGTTAGTCAAAAATTGAATTAAGCATTTAGTTTCGTTTGCAAATGTCTCTATTTTATTTGTATTAAAATTGAACGATAAATTACGTTTATACGTCAATTATAAAGATTTAAATGAAATTATTATTAAAAATTGTTATTTATTGTCTCTAATTACGAAAACGCTAAATTGTCTATACGAAGCAAAGCGCTTTATTGTTTTAAATTTAAAAAACGTCTATTATTGTATTCGCATTAAATGCGACAATAAGTAAAAGACAATGTTTTGCATACGTTATAAGCATTTTAAATACTAAATTATGTTATTTAGATTAACAAATGCATTCGCAACTTTTTAGATCTATATTAATAAAACGTTGCGAGAATTGATTAATATAACTTGCGTAATCTATATAAATAACATATTTGTATACAACAATAATTTAACGAAACACTAGTGTTATATTAGACAAGTACTAAAACGTCTTCGCAAATATTCGCTATACATCAATCTAAAAAAGTGTAAATTTAACACTATTAAAATTAAATTTCTAGATTTTATTATATTTCTAAAAGATATACAAATAAATTTAAAAAAAATCAAAACAATTAAGAAATAATTTAAATCGAAAACTTATTGCGAACTTTAAGTGTTTTTGAACTTCGTAAACTTTTATAGACGCTTTATATATTGCTATTTAAAAAGAGCTATTTTTCTTATTAATCTATTAAAAAAAAATAAGAATAACAAGAAATTTAATTTTTTCGTTTAATCAAATAAAATAAAGTAGACGTTTTGTTAACTTTGCGACATCTTTATATTGATCTTACTACTTTATTACTACAATTTAAACAAAAAAATTAAAGTAAAGATTAACGCGTTTAACTTTGCAATTGCGAGCATTCTAAATTAACAAAATAACAACAAAAATTAACGTTTAATAATATTTTAATCGCGAAAAATAATTTCGACAAAGCAAAATTATAAAATATATAATTAAGAATTGCTAATTATTGTAATTGCTTTTAAGCAATAAAGACACTATTTAAAGAGCAATATTTACTTTATTAAGATGTAATTAAATTACAATAATCTTAAAAGATTTATAAATTAAAAGAAGCTAAACTTAAGACAAACTTATTAAACGCTTAAATTAATCGTCTATAATTTTGAAATTTTTTATCGTCTAAATAAGAAAAATTTGACGAATAAATTGTTGAAACGTCTCAATTATAAAGAGATTTTGTTATTAAATACAAGATTGCTATTGACGTTGCAAAACAAATTGACGCTATTGTTTAACAAAGATTTATTAACGCAAAACAAACAAAAGATATTAAATAATTTGACTTTTGTATCTTAAAATAAGCTAGTGTTGTTGTTTGACGAAAAGTTGTTAACGCAAAGCAAACAAAAAATATTAGATAATTTGACTCTTGTATTATAATTAACAAAAGTATTTGTTAGTAACGCGAAGATTTTGCAACTATAAAGTAGAAAGAAAGTTTAAAAAAAACTAATATCTTTATTTTAATTAACTAGAATACAAATTGTTATTTTAAAAAAAAAAATTAAAGATATGTCAAAGAAATTGTATAAAAATTCTTAGAAATTAATAAAATTCTTAATAAAGAATCTCTAAATTAAAAACACTTAAATCGAAAAGATTCGAATTAAAATTAAGAAGTTGTTTCGTCGTAAACAAACAACATAAGCTCTAAATTAAAAAAGTCTTATTAAATATAACAAATTGTTTTATGTTTTAAAGAATGTAATTATTAAGAAGAAATTAATTCGCAAAAATTATAACAATTCTTTAACAAAATATTTTAAAGTCAAAAAAACTTTAAATTTATTTTAACAAAAGTATTTTTAATTTATTTGCGCTAAGCAAATAAAAATGTATGTTAAAACATATAATGTTTGTCAACGCATTAAAGTTTTTCGTTATAAATTGTATAGTAAGTTTCGATTCTTATTTGTAACAAAGAAGTTATAAAAGAAAATTATTATAAACTTTGTAACAAGTTTGTTGTTAAACAAGCGTCGTAAAGTTATATATAACTCGATTTTCGTAATAGTTAATTGTTGTACAAAAATAATTAAATATATATTTGTAATTATTAAAATTAATATCGCAAAACTAGCGAAAATGTTTTTCGATAAAATTGTTTTACGTTTCGAAACGCTAGTTAACATAATAAGTAATAAAGAATTTGTCTTTATTAGTATCTTCTAGTTTGTTGTATATTTTTATGCATAAATCAAAAAACAATTAAGTATTGTCTTTTGTTCTTAGATAAATAATTTAATTAAACAACAAAATTAAACTTTCGAATACTATCTTTGCACTTACGTTGACGCTAAATAGACGAAATAGACAAATCTATTATTAATAACAAAATTCGTCTACAATAATAGTTACTACGTTTTAGTTAAAACTTCGTCGTTCTATTTAATGTACAATTATTACTTAAAGATTTATTATAAAATTAAGAACAACTTTACTAAAAAAAGGATATTATTGATATAAAAATACGTAAAATAGCTTTATAATTTAAGAAAAATTCTAACGAGACGTCTTAAAAACGTTGTCGCGCAATAGACGAAGTATTATAATAAAAAACATAAATTAAAGAGCTTTGCTATAGAAAAATTAATTATGCTCTTAATTAAAAATCTAAAGTAAAAGAGATTTAGCAAGAAGATGTTGCACAAGTATATTAAACTATTTAGAATTAAAAACAAGATTAAAACTCAAATTTATCGTTTTACTTTACTTAATATTTATTAAATTTATAATACTTTTTATGTTTTATTTTTAAAGTTATATTTGCATTGTGTTAACAATAAGCAAGCGAAACAAATGTTGCAAATTTTAAAACTTATTAACAACAAAGTTCAATAAAAGATTGAAAAAATTCTAGACAAGACTAAGTCAAAGAGACAAATATAATATAAAATTAAATAAATAAATTAGAGCAAAGAGTATAATTAATAATTAAGAAAAGAGTTTCTAAATAATGTTAATAAGTTGCAAAAGAATTTTGAGAAACAAACGCATAACAAACAAAAGCGAAAAAGATAGCGCAACACGTATTGCGACAACAACAATTATGTTAACAATAATTTATTCGATAAAATATCGCACAATTGTTATCGCATTATTGTCGATAATTAAGTTACGTAAAAAGATTTCTTTATTTTGTTACACAAAATGCTAAAAATAATAAGATTGTCTCTCTTAATATAAATGCTTAAAATATAGTTCGAAAACAAAGCTATTTTATTATTGTTAATTAGTCGACGATGTATTACAACAACTTAACAAGTTTTTAATATTTTATTAAATTTGTCTTAAAACGATTAAAGAAAACTCTTGAACTTATTTAAAAATAAATTGTTAAACTTTTTAAAATTAATTATAAATAAATCTTTAAAGTTGTTCGAAGTATTTATATTATTTCGAGAAAAACAAATTACAAAAAATTTGTTTTGTATAATCTTTTTCGTTTTTGTTACAAATTTGTTCTTGTTATTTATATATATCTTTGCATTCTTTATTTTTTAAAAAAATATAAATAAACAAAGCGCAAAAGAAATTAAAATAAAATTTATTATATTTTTATTTAACAACTTTGTCGATAATTTAAAGTTAATAAGAGATTTTGTCGCAAAATTGTAAAACTTTGCGAAAGAATTTTTTAAACTTGTTTTATTTAAATTGACAATAAATTTAAAGACAATTTGTTTTAACTTTGTTTTTTTTGTCTTTATTAACGATTTGTTTTTGTTTTTGTTTTTATTTTGCTTTAAATTCTAAATGCATATTAATAAGATGTTAAAAAGCAAACGAAAATGCTTATTTTTAATACTTTTTCAAAAAGTAAATCGATCAATTGTTATACTTTAACAAAAGCTTTATTTTAAGTTATCTTTGTCTTTGCGAATTTTTGTTCGAACTTAACTTAATGTTCTTAAGCGAAAATTAAATCTTGTTTGAGTTGACAAATACAAGATTGAGTTTAATTTGTTATTAATAAGATAAATTTTTTATTGCGTTGTCAATTCTTTATCGCGCAAACTATATTTTTTCGTATATATTTTATATATTTAGTAATTGTGTTTCTTATTTCGAGTCTTTTGCAATAATTAATAACGAAATTCTTTATATTATTTTGAAAGCGTTTAACGAATTAGTAAACATTAATAATTGTTATATTGTAAGCGCGAACAAAATTTATCGCAATACAATAATTTAATTTGCGATAAAAAATTTTGCAACAAACATAAACACTTTTTTTTTTGCGAACGCATACATACTTGTTTACGCAAGCTATATATAAAAAATTATTACAAACTATAATATGTCAATATCGCAAACGATAAAGTGTTAAGATTGTTTACTCTTTTATTTTTTTTAATTTCTTAAAAGATATAGTTGAAGAGACAAAAAAAAAGAAACGAAAAACATGTTAATTAAGATTTGCACTACATATATAAGTTTTATGTATTATTGTTTTTGCAACAATTTATTTACAACGATAAAGCAACTACAATTAAGAAAAATATAAGAAAAAAAAAAAAAAAAAAAAAAAATAACAATATTTATATTTATAATTTATTTAACGTTTGCGCAATATTAATTTTATTTTAAATTCTATTTAGAACTTTAATAACAACAAATAACAAAGCAATAACACATTATAAATTGTTATTGTCGTTATTACGTTGTTTTACAAGTTGTGTTAAGTTAATATATAAATTTATTTTTATTAAGTAAGAGACTCTTTTTCTCTTAATTTTCAAAAAGATTTGAGAAGATTTTTAACGAGCTTTTGCAACGTTGGCGCTTAACAAACGTCTTCGTCTTAATAAAACTAATATAGCTTTTTACATTATTAGAAATTAGTGTTTTAAAAGAGAAGATAACTATAATATTATAGCGCTTTTAACGCGTTAGCGTCTCAAGATATAGCAAGACACGTAATTTTGAATGTCTATAAAAGTCTTAAATAATATCACATTCCTTTTTAGTTAAATAGCGAGAAATAGGCTCGCACGTTATAGCGAATATTAGATAAAGAGAAAGCTTGTTTTTCGTTGTTTTTTAACAATTAGTTTTACTATTATCTATCTTATATAGTTGAGACATAGTAATACAAGTCTATTATATCTTACGTCTTTTATATCTTAGTGCGCCAACGAGGAGCAAACGCACTCGCATCTTACAATTATAAATAAAACAATTATTATTACAAACAAAGCTAGTATATATTAATTTTATATACTATAAGTTTTGCAATCCAATTTATTACAACAAAACAACTTGTAAATTTTAGTACAAAAACTTTTATTAAAAAACAAACAATTAGAGTTAAGAATTACAATATAATAATAAGCAATTTAAAAAAAGCTAAAAAAATTGTTAGCAATAACAATTGCAACTATGCAAGTTAATCTAATTAAAAGTTTGTGCGTTGTACTTATTATATTATATATAATAGTCTATCTTTAATTAAAGAATATTAACAACAATAAGAAAAATTACTACAATAGCAACAATAAAGTAAACGCGCAAAACAAGAAAAGACGCAATAGCAACAATAAAATTTAATTTGCAAAAATACTTTGCTACAAAGCAACAAAAGCACTTAATAACGCAACTTGTTATTAAGAGATATATAACAAAAAAAAATTGTTTAAGAATTAATATATAGCAATAGTATTAAATAGCTATTGTATATTGCTAATTTTGTTTCTATTTTTTTTAATTCGCAAATATATTCTATATTGCAATTAGAAAGCAAATTAAGAAAAGCAAAAAACGCAAACAAAATTATAACAAGTAAAAGAGAAATTAAAAGAGCAAAAGAAATTAAAGTCGAAACAAGAGAGATAAAAGTTAAAACAAAAACAACAAAATTAAGTACAAAAACAAATGCGAAAGCAAGCGCAACAATAGTAGCAACAACAACAACAACAACAACAACAACAACAACAATAAACAAAAAACGCTTATTAAGATTGCGCAAACAATTTGCTTACATATATGTTAGTTTTGTTTTTAAAATAATATTAATACTATTATGCTACTTACTATTGTTTAATAACTCACAAAAGTGCTAATAATACTCTATACAATTAAAAGTTAGTTAAATTTTTAAATCAATTTTGCAATTATTTTTGTTGCAATTAAAATTAAATCAAAGTTGTTTCTTATATAGTATGCAAACAATCTTAATACTTATATATTAATTGCAATAAACAAAATAAAATACTAAAAAATAAATACTTGCAATTGTGTTTGCAAAATTGCAATATTTGTTTGCAAAAAAAGATAAAAATTATTATTATTATTGTAAGACAAGCTTAAAGATCGCAATATTAATTGCGCTAATTTAAATTAAGTATTGCAATAATTAAATATCTTTATAGCTTGCAAACAAACGTAGAAATAAAAGTAATTATATTTACAAAACTATTTTGCAAAATAATATAAAAAGCAAGAAAACAAGATAATAATAATAATATCTATATTATTATATTGCGTCTAAGAACAATAGCAACGCATCTACGTACTATAGAGAGAAATAAATTATTGCTATCTATCTAATATTTGTCAAAAGCAATTCTACTAAAAAAGTAAATCTACAATTATTAAAATAGACAAAAGTAATAATTGTAAATATATTATTGCAAATATTTATTGCTTTCTTATTATCTATAAGATACAAGAAATTATTTTAAATATTTGCTTCTATTTTATTGTTATTAAGAATAGTTGCAAAGTAGAACTTCGCATATCTACAAAACTATATATTAATCTTGTAAATATATTATTACAAATATTTATTAATTTCTTATTATCTATAGAATGCAAGAAATTATTTTAAACATTTACTTCTATTTATTGCTATTAAAAAACAAATAATTGCAAAGTAAAACTTCGCGTATTTATATTATAATATACGTAGCTTTGTAATTGTTATTACAATAGCAATTTGAAAATTATATTGCAACTAGAACTAATAATATAGATTTTAAAAACTAAAATTCTAAGAAAAAATATAATTGTAAAGCGTATCTCGCAATACTAGATTTGTTTTGCAATAGCATACTTAATATATATTAATACGTATTTAACAAAGAGTTGCGCAAATTAGATCTACGCAAAACTAGTATCGAGTTAACAAATATTGTTTGCACATTATTTCTCTTAATAGCAAGCAAGAAAGTATCTTATAGAAAACGAGATTTTTCTTGTACTTATATTTTTTAGCAATTAGTTCTACTACAAATACTATTATTACTATTATATATATTATCTAACTTAACTCGCTTAACTACGCAGCTCTATTTAAAGAGATAGTAACTACTTTACAATAATATACTCTTAAGAAGCGTCTTTAATCTTTATCTTATACTCTATTATATTATAATTCTAATTCTAATTAATATATTATATATTATTAGAATAATTATAATATATATATTTATATAACTAGTATTTAAAGTATTATATTAATCTAGTTCTTTATTTATATTATTTTATAAATTTTATCTTATCTATCTTTATTATATTCTTTCTAATTAATTTATCTACTATTATTAGTAATATAATACTTATTATAAATAAAGAGTAAATCTTTCTAGATATATATATAGTTATTAGCTATCTTTTCTCTATTATATTTAAAGTAGAATAGAGAGTTTTATTCTCTTATTAAATTTTCTTCTTAATTACTTATTAATTTTTTATATTAAGATAAATACTTATATCTTATATATTATTATATTAAATAATTTTCTTATTATTATTATAAAGTAATATATTATATTTACTTATAACTACTTTCTTTCTAATACTTCTCTTATCTTTATTAAGATAACTTATAATAGTATATTTCTACTTTTTATTCTATTTACTATTATAATTTCTAATATATATTTATAATTAGAGATTTAAAATATTATAACTAGTCTCTTTCTTATAACTCTTATTATTACTTCTTTTTTCTTTTTATCTTTTAATATTATTAATATCTATTAGACTCTTCTAGTCTTAGTCGTTCTTAATATTTATATATATAAGTCTTATAAAAGAGATAGTAGTATATTTCTTAGAAAGAAATTCTCTTAGCTCTATTAATCTTATTAAGAAGTCTTATCTTATTAGAATATTAGTCTAGCTAATAGTTCTACGTCTATTAAGATTCTATTCTTTCTTCTTATATTCTTTCTCTTTTAGTTAGAGTTTCTTAACATATATTTCTATTAAATTAATATTTACTATTAAAATCTTCTATTTAAATGCGTTTAAGTTCTTAAATTATATATTCTTAATAATCTTAAGAACTACTATTATTATAGTAATTTAGTCGCTTAGCTTATTTATAGCTCTAGTAATATATATATATTATAATCTAAGTATTATTATATTTATTAAGTTTATAAGTAAGATAAAAATCTTTATAACTTTTATCCTAATATATAGTTCTTTTATATTCTTCTTTCTTTCTAGTATTACTACTTATATTTCTATTAGACGTCTAATTAGAATTAGACTCTTATATGCGTTTCTTAAATACTTTACTACTTAGTATTTACTTATTCAAGTTATTTTTCGTTATTATTAATAATTATTAAAGAAGATTATAAATTAGATAGTTAAGTCTTTCTAAAAAAGATACCTATTAAGAATAATAAATCTATTAATAATTTATAGAAATTAAAGTATAATAATAATAAATTAAAAGTAATAATAATAGATTTACTTAACTATATTAACTTATTAAAGATAAATCTCTAAGAAATTTAATAATATTATAAGAACTTAAAGAATAAAGTTACTAAGAAAGAATAAAATAATAAGTAAATTAAAAATTAACTTATAAAAATCTAGAAACATATATATAAGAACTAAAGTTAAATAATAATAATAAGATTTAAAAGAAAATACTTAAATAAGAATAGAGAATAATAGTAAGAGAAGATTTAAAAAAAATCTTAAAGTAATTAATAATTTAATATAATCTCTTCTTAATTATAAGTCTTATACTTATATATTAAAGAATTATAAATATAAAGAAATTCTTTTTATAAAAACGAAAGAAGAGTTAAACTTCTATAAAGAAAGAGTATTTAATAAACTATTATTTAACTAGAGAATATCTATAAAGATTTAGATTTTTATGTAGAGAAACTTATATTTAATCTAGCGCTTATATCTAGTAGATATTTAGAATTTTAATATAAATATTTAATAGAATTGATTAAATCTTAAGTATTAATAGATAGAATTATATAATTTCTAAAATATTAAATTTTATAGATTTAGATATATCTAATTAGTTACTTAGATATATATTATAAGTTGTAGTTACTAAGTTATAGATATAAGAAGATACGTTAATATAAGTATAAATATAGCAAATATAATAATACTAAGATACTAGATTTTAGCTAATAATACTTATAGAATTAGTTAAATC
>JAABUS010000339.1_pt1 | contig 120454 bp, 114 predicted proteins | sample 5560161 | NCBI WGS metagenome assembly JAABUS01 (sample SAMN10711885, study PRJNA513376) | rock metagenome | isolation source: Antarctica rocks | place: Antarctica: Victoria Land, Trio Nunatak nord | collected 2016-01-04
TGTAGCTGGCTGTGTCACAAGAGATCCGAGACGAGTGGAGAGGAAGAAGCCTGGTCATGTGAAGGCGAGGAAGATGCCTGCATGGGTCAAGAGATAAATATGTATTCCCGTCGTGACAGATTATATTCTCACTAAGTGTCTATGGTGGTTTCCGTCGCTACGATTTTTCAAAATTCTTTTTCTCCCCCTCCTGCTTGAGCAGAACCAGATGCATCCCCAACTCAGTTCCAGGCTGAGGCGATCGAAAGCTATATCCTCTGATCCATGTTTAGCAAGTTTAAAGGCTCGATATGGCATTCTCCATGCACTTACTGTGCTCATCTTGCAAAGTGTTTCTCCATGTTTTCGAGCTGCTGGTAGAAATCTCTCCTCATAATTTCTGAAGACTGTTGCTCTCCGCCCTTTTAACTAGCCGCTTCTCCAAACGCAAGTCTCCGTTACTACCATCGTTCACCCATATTTGAGTCAGCTCGAGCACCAGACCCCAGGAGTGGAGCGGATCATTAGTCGCATACTCTTCTCTTCAAGCTCTTTGAAGCTAGCTTATAGCTCCACCAGAATTTTCTGTATCATGCCTGCCGGCTTTGGTGAAAGCATTGCAGATCCGCCGGTATCCTTTTCTCGCGATCTTGAACTTCAAAGTGCTTTCAGAAGAGAGTACACCCATAGCTTCCTCAAGTGTAGTCTTTGAGACTCGTAGAATGGCAAGATCGGCCTTGGTGGTGATAGGTGTAATTGCACTATCTGAAGCAGGTAATCGGTAGGTGCTGCTGAGAAGTAGGCGGTAGGCTTTTTGACGTCGCCCTTATCGACAATATCTCACTCTCTCTTGTGGCTCCCACACTTCAAGCTAAGAGTTTCGACCTTGCCCAATTGTAAGCCGCTCTCGGCAAGCTTCTCGAGGTAGTCTCGCAAGTTCCAAAGAACGTTCTGTTCACCATTTGTATTTGAAGCGCGACAGAACATCTGCGTCACTGGTCTCGACATATGCTCATCTGGCTGTATAATTGACGCATCGCTTTCGAGGGTGAAGTCGACGATCTCGGTATAACGACGATAGAAGAGAGAGCCGGTATCGTAACTGGCTCCATTTATCCCTTGGCCCATGGACTTTTCCAAATCACGCCCATACCACGACATCCGCGGATCGAAAGTCAACCATGCCTCACACTCAGGATGGAAGATTTGTGGCGGACTTTCCACCACCACTAGATTAAATGTGTCATTGTCCTGACTCTCCATCAGGCCTCTGAGAGCGATTGCAATATTCGACCGAGAATAGAAGTAGGTCTGCGATGTTTATCTTGGTGGTTTGGCACGCAGAGTGTATTGCTATTCTTGATGGCAGAATTTGATGATGAAAAGAAGTACATCCCAAGATCGAGAAGATTGTGTCAACAGATGTATGCTCGTAGCCTCGAAATGCACGGCGTCCGGTCCATATAAGTATTGCGCACGTTCCAGCATTTTACCTCCAGGTGGGGTCAGATTGCAAGACGAGACTCATCGTATGAGTCAGTATTGTCTGTAGCTTGGAGTGTTGGTGAGTGATACTGTTCTCGAAAGCGTCTGATCAGCTAGCTCAGCCACGCAGCTGCGTAAGATTGGACTTCTTGGATTGATTGTCCGAGGAATGGTTCGTGTCCTTCACCTGGCCACATACCGTACAGATGCAGTATTTGAGGGCGCGCCGACGGGAAAGGGAAGCCTCAATGCTGATATGTACCCAGATCGCTCGAGCTTTGTTGGTGGGGGCGTTGAGGCTGGCTGTCGTAGCAAAGACATTAGAGCTCTTGTTGACGAGCTTTACCGCGAGATGTAAGGAGGTGGGGACCTTGCGTATGACTTCGAGGACCATTTTCATGGGAAGGGAGGTAGGTGATGGGGAAGGGGATGCTGTCGGTGACTATGGTCGAGTTGAGGTTGGTAACGCCTCTCAAGTCATGTTCGACGCTTGCGAGATACTTTGGCTTAAGACCATGGATCCTGGCTGACGATGGACGTCATGGTAGTGTGGTGATTAATGGTCGATAGGGTGTTATAGTGGTGTAGTCAGGAAATTTCATCAGAAGAGTTAATGCTGGTAATCTCGGTCAGTGAAAGTCCAGGCAGAGTATGATCCACCTTTTGACCGCTGCGTCTATATCGGTGATAGAGTAAAGAGACAGAGTGCGGTGAATATTGAATGCGTACAGAAATAACAGAGCAAGCAGGACTAGTAGAGCACGCAGAGTGTACCTCGGGTAGTGTGTTGTGGTGAGAAAATACAGGAAAGACTTGATGGAGAGAGGCATTTATGCGACCATTCTCTGGGTCCGGATACTTGCCGGAGACTGATAATTTTCAATGTTTAGGGAGCCAGAAGGGAAGTAAGCTCCGGTGGTCTTGAGAGGGACTTTTACCACTTAAGTGACCTTCTTTACTTGGAGATCCGGTTAGTTTGTGGAGTAGCAGAATGTTCAATTCTCCAGCCCTCTTACGGTAAATAACTTACCTCTGGGTTGGTCCCTTTTGTCCAGCGTGTATCTCCATCAATCCTACGCATATTTGTATCTATATTTATTAGTAGTGGTGACTCCAAGCAGCGTTCAGGCTTTAGTGCACAAATTAAGTCAATGGAGCTGCCAGCCTGGACATTCTCCAAGTGAGGGAGATTTATCTGAGCAAGTGCTTTTCAGATGTTGCAATGTAAGGTAAGTAAGTGATGTGATGTAATCCACCCAGAGTACATCTTCACAATGAACGATATAGATAGTGGGTCTTGAATTGCTGAAAAAGTATTATTTGTAGTGAACTTCACGTTCCGATCAAGCCATGATTCGATGAAAAGGAGGAATGAAGTAAACGTTGTTAGAGTAGACAAGTGTTATGTGTGCAGTTTCTGTGCGTCCTTACCCGCCATATGCCCAATGCACCGCTTTCTTGAAGACAAACACGTTGCTGGTTGGTGGCTAGATTCAAGACTAGGAGTGTTGCGCAGGTTTGTATCTGTAGCCTTGCGCTAAGAGCCTGACGTGCAGTGGTCTAGATAAGCCGAAGCGCCGAAGAATCCACCGCATCACGCAGAAATTCATACCGCGTCCAGACTTGCAGCAACTTTCGACTGGCCCCTAGGAGCGTGGTCTCTTGATTCTGATGGTATTGAGACAACAGGCATAGCACGTCAGGAGACGGATCCAAGTCCTTTCCAGGCCCCCTTGCGCGCACGAGGTTTTGACGAGCATTTTCAAGATGTTTACCCCCATTTGGACAATGTATCAGTCACGAAGCCACCAGGTGGCCCGGGAAGCCATATTCTGCGACAAGATCGCACACCTCTGTGCCACAACATATTCAAAGGGTTCTGGCCCTTAGCCTCCTCGCCCAGCTGCTACTTTGGACGCCCAAAAGAGAAGAAATGCTTTTGGTGGCTGAGTGAAAACATAGATCAACAAGAACGGAAAAAGACTATCGACCAAGCGAATGGCAAAGACAAGGCACTCTGGTGCGAGGTGGGCAAGGCGAGCTCAACGTGATGGTGGCAAGGAGATGAGCAGGAGAGTGAGAGCTGGCAACGGTGATTGCGAAAGAGGAGGAAGTTGAAGCAAATTTCGCAGTCAGAGCTGTGATTTTTCCAGTCCTCCGCAATCGGATGTTGCGGGCCCTCAAAAGCACCGCATAGGCCAAGCTGGAGTTGCGATAGCTGTGAGACGATCGATTCTTGGTGGACGGCGGCACTGGATTACATGCGCTCATGCCACGAAAATAGCGCCGTTCATATAGTCTAGGTTTGCGGAGAATCAGGACACCCTGCGCGCCAGCGTGATTGCATTCCTGAGTTTCGACATTTGATAATGTCCCAAAGGTGCCAAACGAGCTGAATTCCTCCTCCGGCTTACTAAAGTTTGACGCTCTGAAAACATACAATCGATTTTCAAAGCCTCGCGACTTTTGGCAGCAGGAGCATGAGAAGTGTGCTTGCATTGGTATGTTGGTAGAGAAGTGCCGTTAATGACCGGGTTCCCAATATACCTCGCACTGAGTTGGGATTTAGCGATGACCGCAGCTGAAAGCCTCACAATTGAATTGGTGAAAATTTCACATTTATGGCAGTATTTGCGGCGTACCAAGCCGTTTCGACACCCTGACAGCGGGCAACAACTCCATACGGAATGCCCGAAACCGTTGTTGGGAAATCCTTCAATCTCGATTATTGTTCCTGTTAAGCTGGTCACTAACTCCGAAAATGAGACCTGTCAAGATTGTATGGTTATCGCATTGTCGAAATGATGTGTCAGTCTTAACATCTGTAATATGATTGTTCGCCTAAGGGACGTTCTGGGCCACTGACTTCCTACTTCCTAATGACTTTGTGACTGCGCCAGGGGGCGGAGGTACCTGCAGTAGTACTGTTTCGAGCGACGGATCCTCACGAGGCCTTTACTCACTGCGTCAGCGCATTGATAGATTCAATCATAGAGGTTGAATTGAGCGAAAAGCTGGGAATAATTAGCTGACGCGCTGATTGGCTGCCCTTTTCGATCTTTTGGCCCAACTTAGTGGAAGTTGAGGCTTGAACGCACCAAAGTGGCGAGGGCGGTGGTGATCGACAATGATCTTCTCCAAGTCGCCCTCGGTATTCAATCACCAAATTATGGATTGCCGAGGAGAAGCTGCTCAGCGCTATAAATAAAAAGTGATGTTGATCTTAGGTCCTGCCTTCCGACTTCCATGACTTCGACATGGGAGCTCAAGAATGATGCCCAACGGAACAACCACCCACGGTGCCTCACCCTACTCGTATTGCTGGTAGAGTGATTCAAGAGCGTCGTCACGATCGCTGATCATGCCGTGAGGTGGGGAGATCGGGTGGCGAATTAGCAAGACCAAGAAAATGGTCCGCTAAAGAGTTTTAGGTCTTGAAACAGTAGGCCCGCCCTGAAGGGAGCTAAGCATCAAACAGAAAAACCAATGGGAGATGACACTCAAGCCTTCTCTTTTGCTTCGAGAAAACCGGTGTTTTACCGAAGAAGACTCTTTGTGATGAGCGCTAGAAGAAAGTTCGAGCCCCCCCTCCCACTTGGCGAATACTTCCTTTTCCTGTTCCTCAACCTCAATCTCCTCAAGTCATGGCCTGCCTAGCATGGACCTTTAAATCAACACCTACTCAAAACCTCCTACTGGCTTTGTCATCGAATGAAGACTTTCTCCTATCGTCCAAGCTCACTGTTCGGAGCCTGGACATCGCTCGGACGTTTGGAGAATTGTGTCAGTGTAAGACATCAATCCTGCGCGGTTGTGACTCCTCTCAATACGCAGCGCTTCTCCTCACCGCGTCTCTACCGACATTTGACAGGCGCGATTGTGGACAGACTTTGGTTCATACAGTAGCCTCGGTCTAGCATCTGTTACAGACCTTGCCGAAACTCATAGATCAGATTCCAGCTAAAAAAGGTCGCGGAAGCCAATTGCGCAGGCTTTCGCTAGGGACTTTATAATCATACGCCGCCCAATTGGAAGCCTTATGACCGGCTTGCTGTCTCTCTCTCTATTTCTCAGCTCCAGCAGCATTCGAGCAGCTTTTCAAAATGGCAGGCCGAGTCGTGTTGGTGCCTGACGACCGCTGATCCTTCGCCCAACTTTTATGCTCTCAGGCACAATCGTTGCAGCTGCATGAGGCAAAGGCAGGCCGCCTCACTGCATCATCCTAGTGCACGTCATAAATACTGCATCTCTCAAGGGTCTAATCAGGCTATTTCGAACGACCAGAAGGATTTTGTGCCTTGATCAGATCGCCGGCCCGAACCACACCAACTTCTATCATCCTTCGGATTCTTTTACATTTCTCCGTAATCTGTTCAATTCCTTTTTTAGAACACTGCGACGACCTGTTCATTCATTCATTGCGAGGGGTACCCTTGCGTTGGGTCGATCATTCCTATTGAGAAAGCACACATTCATTCACTTTTCACCACCTTTTACGTGAGCCTATGAATTTCTGGGAGATTCACACTGGCCCTGTCGCCCTGTCGAGTCATTGGTAAGACCCTCAAATATACGTCATTCCTCTCTGAGGCTTTTCAGTGTCTCTGACTGTTGGTCTAGCTGTCAGACTCTCTACACACGAGCCCCACCGCTGGCAGCCGACTTCTCAGTAGATCGTATTGGACGCGCACCTAAAGGCACATCGACTGCTCTCGGACACCTGAAGCGCCGTCGACAATCTGGCAGTGTACCTGACACCACCTGCTTCACCTGCAGGGCACCAAGCGAAGGCCCTCGATCCACCGTCGGCCCTCAAATTTGGCCTGACGAGTGGGATGGAAGGTGACGAACAACGGAGAAGGGAATATGAGCAGCCGAACTACCCTCGAGGCTACCCCGCTAATTATGCAGCGCAAAACACCAATGTACCAAATCCTCAGCAGCTTCGAGGAGGGGTGCCCGGTGATGGGTCAGAACGGTTTCGACAGACGCAACTTTTAGCAACACGACCTCCCGCATCCGCGCCCTTGAATGTAGGCGCAGGAGGTCCTCAGGATATGGGAAGCTATGGCTATGGGGCTGGCCAAGTGTACGCGAGTCCACAAATGCATGGGAATCAATTCTCGTACCCGCCAGATTACCTGCAAGAGCCTCAACGGCAGCGTTATCCCCCCCAGTACCAGTCTCCGACCATGTACAGCAACCCACAACAGCCCCAACCGCAGCTCTCGTACGAATCTATCGGCAGCTATCAACCGCCGGCGTCTCGACATACTGCGGCGGTAGATGTTTTGTCAAATCAATTTGGAGTGCCACAGCAATACTACAATACAGCTGAAACCACGACTGCACCGGGACCGCCAGCGATTAGTCAAGGTTACGCAGCAGCAGCGTATCCACAGGTGCAATACAGTCCCGCAAACACTGTTGGCCCCACAAACACTCTCCTAACTCCTGCTCTGGCACCCGCATATCCTCCATTGGCACCAGACTTTATTCAAGCTGCCGAGGCCGAGGAATTGGAACGACAAGAGCATGACATGAATTCTTACAGAGACCAATTGGCCAACTACCAGCGAGCTATATGCGAAACAAATGATAACACCTCGCGGGGAAAACTCGTTGAGGCTGGATCATCGTTGCGCGAACTATCCAATTGGTTGCTACGGAAAGCTCCTGATCTTGGTAGGTTTGGAAAGATGTGACAAGGCATTTCCGTTGGCTAATCCTGCTTAGGACTCACAAGGGACACAAAGAATCAACCTGCTCTCTACAGACAGCGACTTCAACTCTGGGACAATTTCAACATTTGCTGGTTAGCTTTTCTCCAGCGCCAGAAAGACGATACACAGCAGAGGAATAGTTCAGAACAGCCTCCAGTCGCAGGGCAAAGCATCCTGCCTTTGGAAGACCTTGAGAAGATGGCCGAGGACCTAGTAGAACAATGTGATGAGCTAGAGAAGGCCGGGCTTGTTGACTATCAGATGGGTGTCGCTGAACAAGAGATCATCTCCCGTAAGCTAAGATCAAGCATAGTTGAAAACTAGCATCCACTTCAATCGCTAATTCGATGCAGTCCTTTATGAATGCGTCGATCTGCTCAAGGCCTCTGGAAGCGACGACGAAGAGGACACCGCAGAGAATCCTGGAGCACCAACAGGTTAACCGGCACCAGGGGCTGGCGCTCGATGAGCATCTTTTCTACCCATCGACGAACACTTTCGAAGTTCCCCTACAGCCTCAAGAAAATCCACCATGGAACGCAACTGTGACTGACCTGGAATCAAAATTCACCCCATTCTGTGTACACAGGGCATCTCCAAATCTGTGTACATCTACACAACCACATACGCATAAAACACCATGCACAACATCAGCACTTGCGAACGATACATTACTAAGTACATATCACAACTCACACTGGTCTATTTGTATTACGACACCACATCATGGATGCATTATTACGGAATAGAACTACACTGCCTTCACAGGCCGGAATCACTGGCGTTAATCCCATTTGTCCATATACCCAGGGCGGCAACTTGGCGAATTTTGATCTTGTATGCATTTGCTATGTACCTCCTGTACTATTTTTACATATCTGTACGACATCGGTGGGGCGAACATAGCGGAAAGAGCTGGCTCAGCGCTATGGGGCAAGCAGGGCTTCTAGGCACTGCTTCACGGCTTTTGCACGGAGGGGGAAGGAACAGAAAGCAGTGGTAGAATCATGGCAGTGGCAACAGGTTGCACATGCCGGGGCATTCACAGACTCTCGACCAAGGCCTCGAGATGTAGCAATGTGGCACCAAATATTCAGGTATCCAACTGCACGCTTCACTTCACTGATGAGAAAACCCCGGAGGAGTCCAGGTCCCTGCCCAACCAAAATCATCGCCCAGATATGCAATTCATTCATAATTCCGTAGGGCGACTCAACCGTCAACAGCCGTCGTAGTGTGAGCTTCACCCCAAAAACGACAATGATCGACGCTGCAGCCTTGCCCATGAAGGATCGACAATGCATATCCTAACGCAGACTTACGCGAGTGGCATCTGGCGACATGAGGCGTAAGGCTGGCTGGCCACCCACCCGTGCATATTTACTGAGACATGGGAACTCGTATATCACTACTCGTACTCTCATGACTTGGGTCTCAGGACTTTGTGCAAGGCCCATCCATGCATTAGTTTCACAACGAGACAATGTGAATGATGCGGTAGAACCTTGGCGTTGCAGGTGCCGGTATGGACGTAAGAAAGGGGCGCAGAGATGAGTGCAGCTGGTGGGATGATGCGTGTGAAACTGATGGAGATTTTCCCATCTCGATTCACATGTGGAAGGATTGCCATTGGACAGCGCAAATGTCATAGAGCGTTGCTTGGTATCTCAATTCGTGACTGCTAGGATATCCTTGAGCCTGCATGACTGCCCCCAAGGGCTGCTGCAATCCAGTTTCTAGATGCAAAGTCCGTGACCGTCTCGAAGATGGGCCAGGATCGTGTCTCATCATGACAAGGTCTCCACCCTAAACATGTGCAAGGACATTCCTCTTCGCGTAAAGGCTAGCATCATAATGATCTATCGGTTCATTGCTTTGGGGTATCGACTAGAATTGATCTGTGGCAACAGTCAGTATTGCGGCCCGAATCTTACGACATAAGGCTTTCAAAGAAACGGGAGTCCCACCTAAAGTCATGCTCATAGAAACGTCGGTGTTCTCCACCATCTTCGTAAATTCTTCAAAGCTGATCTTACCATCTCGATCCGTATCTGCCTCCATAATGGTCTTGTCAACGATCTATTGTCACACATTATGTCGTCAGCCAGTGTCCCCAAAAAACCTAATTCAAACTCAGTCTTCAGCCACATCTCTTGTTCACCTTCCCTTCCTAAACCCAAATCGCTCCGGCTTCTGCACTTGATGAGAAAGCCGTACCTGCTGCAACTGCATGTCCTTCAGGTTGCTCCCCACCATCATCTTCAGCACGATGAACAATTCTCCATTGCTTATGTAGCCGTCGCGATCGATATCGTAGACCTTGAAGGCGAATCGTAGCTTCTCTTCCTTGTTGCCCTTGGAGCTGAAAGCGCTGAGCCCAGAGACGAACTCTTGAAAGTCGACATCACCACCGCCGTCTTCGTCAAATATGGCAATCATGCTATGGCAGTTGATTAGTCTAGGATTTTTTGGTATTGTGCCGAGTTTGACTGGGGTGTAGAAAAGGGAGGTTGTACCGAGTTGCGAGTGGATTGGAAGAAACTTGAGGTAGAGAAAGGAATTCGTCGCGTTCTATCGTTCCTGAGTTGTCCTGTCAACGGTATCAGCATTCGAGACACCATGTTTGTGCCCCCAAGCCTTTCCACACCTTATCCAGCTTCATGAACCTCCTATACGTAGCCTCGCGTCAGCATTGCCATTTGGTGGATGAAGAAGCTTGGGGGGAATAGGGTTGAGGAGTCGCTTTCGAATTATAGAGTCGCGAAAGACGTCCTGCGACTCGACCGTGTGGGCAAGGCATGACTGCGAAAGGACGTACTTTCTGAGCCTGTCCACCTCATCACGATCGACTAGTGAGATGTTTTTATCAGCGCCAGAGCTTGCCTGCAAAAAAACCGTAATAGCCTTACAGTTTGAACCTTGTATAATAGAATCTAACAGCTGGCTACTCGAGGGTGCATTCCTTCTCCGTGCATCGTACAGGGCAGCCTGGTTTGCGTCGGCCATGGTCGCGATTGTGCTGTCTGATTGAAGGGTATGGGTCGTTTGGTCTTCGCGCATTACGTTGCTGGATCTTCAGAGAAGTGTGAGTTTTCTCTGTTGTTGGAGAAGTGAATAATTTGATAAGGGGTGAGAGCTTCAACTTCAATGCTCAGGCAGAATCAGCGAGGGGCAAGAATCTAAACAGGTCAAGCGTGTGGCGCTAACTTAAAGTTAGTCGTCATTTCACCGCCCTCTCCCCCCTGGAGCGGAATCCGTCAGTAATAACACTCATTTTCTTAGGGTGCATTTCAACTCGGGGTATCGCAAAACACCAAGTGATATCCATCACCACCAAAACGCGACACAAAATTCCATCAAATACACCATGTCATACGAGAGATCATGCTCTTGATTTTAATTGTACATCATGAATTTTCGACAAATTTGTTACGACCCTGTGCCGATTAAAAAAGTTCGCTATGACCAGATCAACTGCTGCTCTTGCCGGCGGCAGCAGAATTAGGGCTCGAAAGTACTACCTCCCAAACCCGCAACATACTTCATCACGTAATTCTTTAATGAATTTTGCACCGAAGATTCATCCCAAACGAAGCATGCTGACTTTGGCATGTTAGATTGAATACAAGAAACGCTCTGGTGATCATTCGTGAAGAGGACCTTGACGCCATCAACGATGAGATCCAAGCCAACCTACCGCCCGTTGATAATGGTGTCGAAAAAGGCGAAGCATCGGTAAGTCCTTATCCTCTCACATCCGTGTCGTGATATTTTGATTTGCCTTGTTATCTTGTGGTGCCCCTAAATTTTCCGCTTGTTGCGCATTTGAAAATCACCTGAACAACACAAACAGGAACACCATCTCCAAGCTGCTTTGAGTGCCTCTCAAGCTGCTGCAATTGGCGGTAAAGTCTCTCAGATATACATCCCGACCCCGGATGCAGTTCAGAGCTCGATCGAATATGAGAAGCTTTATCCTCTCACGTACTCGCAGCCATCGAGTAACATCCGCTTTTCTTCCACGGTAGAGGACTGCGCTGGTTGTCCATATGATATGGATGAGGAGGATGATGGTTTTTTGAAGTCCATGAACAAGAAGAGAAATGCTTCGACGCAATGTTCCGAAGATCAGTTCGAAGAGGTGATGAATTGCTTCGAGGAAACAGCTCAAAAACAGCAACCATTCGCTGCAGTAGACAACCCTCCTGTGCTTTCATATGACGAGATAGATTTGTCGATGGATGACTATCTTGACGAAAATGTGAGGGTGTTCACCAAAGAAATTTATGAGCATTGGAAAACCCGAAGACTGGAGGCAGGCAACAAGTCATTGACAATAGGCCTCAAGGTACGCCATCCCGAGAACAAGTACTAACACCTTGCTGACTTCGTCGAGTTCGAGGGCGGCTTAGATACCGATGATGCCGATCCTTACGTCTGTTTTCGAAGGCGAGAAGTTCGCCAAATTCGGAAAACGCGTGGTAGGGATGCTCATAGCGCTGAGAAGCTCAAGAAACTCAGAAAAGAGCTCGAAGATGCTCGAATTCTCGTAGCCATGATCAGAGACAGAGAAATCGGCAAACGAGATCAAACCGCAACCGATAGGTTGCTGTTTGAGCAGCGAGCCAACCTGAGGCAGGTCAAACAGAACCTTCCCGACCAGTACAAGGAAGGAGACGAGGATCTCCTCATACAACAAAAACCAAAGAAGAAGTCTGTGGACATCAATCAGCGGCTTCCCAATGTTCAGCAATTGCAACGGAGGCCAGATGGCAGAGTAGCAGAAACAGATCTGATTCTGCTATCCGACCTCCACGCGGATCAGGAGAGACTTTTCACCGAGCAGATCAACCTGAAGATCTCTCAGCACCAGCAATGGAACGAGGGTTGGGCCGACTTGACCAAGGCGCCATTAACACCACCACTAGAATCAGGCACTCGATCGGCTTTTCGTACCGCAACAACGGAATACTTACCTACGCCTCCTGCCTCAATCTCTTCGGAGCATTCTGGCGACGTTGCGACTGACATCGGAGCATTGAATCTGAACAAGGCCGAGACAGTAGCTGTTCGCTATGCTTCGCCAGCATACGATGGGCCCTGTCATAGTCAGCCCTCGTATCGGCGGAGATATGGTAGAGGGGGGCGGCTGTTCATCGATCGTAGAGGGATGCGGACGCAACCCAAGGCAGGACTACCCTCTCCCGTTTCAGATCGATATAAATTCGATGATGATGACGACGAAGATGAGCCGCCGATATACTTTGTGGATCCCTTCGATACAGAAAATATGCAACATCGAGCCAAAATCCTACCATCCCCACCAACGCAAGCCCAGACTCAGGCGAGGCGTGCTCAGATGGAGGCATCCTCACAAGGAGGCAACCACGTCAATACGTCGGGGAGGCCTCCACGTCAGCCGGGATCGGATTGAATAGAGACTGGAAGAAAGTGCTGGATATCTGCACCTCCGCGGTCGAACAGTAAGCTTGCGGTAAACGTTTCCGAGGGCGCCAAAGAGCTTAGAGTAGCTCCCTTGGCAAAGGCGCCACGGACTGTCGAGAGTCCTGCGTAGGAAGATCTTGAAGGGTCCGTATGCAGAGTGCGCATGTGAAGTGACTTGTGTAGCCAAAACATGGTTTATGTAAGCGAGGAGCGTCAAAAGGTGGTAGGATGATGGAACATGGAGGAGATGAAGCCCAGCAGTTGTTAGCCTGGACAATTAGATAGGTGAGAAAGCCCGAAATGGTGAGTATCCCACATGAATCAAACCTTTCTCCTCTTGATTTGGTTGGTATCTTCCTCTTCTCTAGCCTTCAGATCCAGCTTTGTAATCCTTCTCTCGACTTCGTCATTTGCCATGGCAAGGATCTCTTTTTCGCCCAGTCGGACCTGAATAGCCATTCTCATTCTGCGGCGTCCTTGCACGGTAGGGTCATCCAACAGAGCAGCGTCTTCTGCTATCGTTGTGCTGTAAGCACTTTGTCGTGAAGAAATGATTTTCTTGAGGACCAAATTCAGAGACATTAGCACAGGTTGTGGCGGCTTCTCTGGCGAATTTCCCAGTGCTGCCTTAAAATCCTCAGCATCCAATAGCAAAGCGGTAATTGTAAGCATAAGAGCTCTGCCAAATTTGAATGTCTCGGTTTCCAATGGTCGGTCGAGATCGAAGCCGTCCTGAAGTACTTCCCAAGAGGCGGCGAGGTCGAGCTGCAGTGGTCAGCGAAATATCGGATTGCAAGCCTCATCGAAAGCGACTTACTCTGTCTTCTTTCTCTTTGTCGTTAAGCTTATTCTGTTCGCCGGCGGCCTGGGTCACGGTCTCAATGTTTACCTCCACAATATCCCATTTCTTATAATTTTCGGTAACATAGCCATATCTGCGGAGAAGATCGGATCTTGGAAGCTGGCCAAAGTCATTGAAAATTTGCTGGCCTTTCGGAATACGTCTGAGAGCGATCATGGTCATCGAGCTTTCTTGTTGCAAGAGATGCGCCTGGTATTGTTAGTGTAACTTGTGCGCATGTAACACGAATCAACCCACATTGTTCAAGTCGCCGTCAGCGTTGAATAGATCTGCTAGTGGGACCATTCCTTTATTGAGTTCATACGCAGACTGAGAAGAGCCATTTGCTTCTTCCTCTTCCTCTTCTTCCACGTCATCGTCCGACGTTGAGCTCTCTGCTTCAAGGTCGAAACCGTATGCCATGATCAAGGTTGCCATTCTATGAGCAAGACCGAGGAGGGCCATCTCTGCATCCGCGCTGCCAAACGCTTGCGCATGATGACCGAAAAGCTCAGCATTCTCTTGGACCACTGGCAACAGACACTTCCTGAAATCCTCATCGGCATCATTTTTCCCGATCTTGTCCAACACCGCACTACCCTGGAGCTCGAGTAGCTCAGAAGCGGACCAATATATGAGGGTATCGAATTCGCTAGGTAGGATGCTCAGATACGGCGACCACATAGATTCTTTCCCAAGGCCATCCTCATATATCATGATCAGAATGAGTGCGTTCCAGGCGTCGAGACGCTCGAGTATGTCGGCTTTGACTTTTTGGAGACCTGAGTTCTGGACCGTGAGAAGAGTAGAGTGGGAGATGCTGAAGAGCTCCTCGTCTTCATCGATGTCCTCTGTAGCAACTGAGACTTATCAGCAGTATACTAGAAGAAAGATGGGATATCTTGCCTATGCCTCTGCCAGCGCTATGTTCTCTCAGGTCAGCTATCTGTGTCTTTGGACTAATGGTCGTCCCAGGTATTTGTTGCAGCCATTCTAGAAAATTAGCCGTCTTTGCCTGAAAATCGTCACTCATCGTGTAGGTAGCCATCCTGCCATGTTAGGAGTGAGGGCAGAGAGGAAGATAAGATTGGGAGACGGTGGTGTAAGAGAAGAAGCAGTCTACTTTAAAATGTGGGCGATCATTCTAGACCCCACCTTCACATGATTGGGCCAGGTCACTCGGCAAACATACTACGACATCTACCACCAACCTTTCACAGACCATAGTAATTGCACAGTATGTTACTTGTGAGTGCAAGTTGAAGGTGTCTCTCTGGCTTTGGCTTGGTCTGATTATCTTATTCTACGATGGCAGCAGAATTTACTACAACTAAACTCAACGCCGAAAGCCACCTGCTTCTGGTAAGCTCTTGATGCCTATCTGTGTCACTTTCAAACTAATGGAGCATTCTCGTGTAGGACCAACCTCTTCTTCGGCTCCCGCATGAGCTCGCCCGTCGAAATTTCAAGACTGTTCAGAAGCATGTCGAGCGAGAAAACAAAGACATTCTCTCCACCCTCAAGTCTACAGCCAATGCCTCGCTGGCTGGTCAACATTCAGACCAGACACTTAGTAGCCTGGACAGTATGATAAAGCGAATGCAAGGTCTCAAGCGGAAGATGGACGCTCTACACAGCGATGAGAAGGTCTTACATCAACATTCAAGGCGGCGCATACAGCATCTACAGAATCTGTATGAGATTCCCAGTCTAGCAGATGTCAAATACGATGAATGGTCTAGAATAAGGCTGAACCGCTTACTCGTGGATTACCTGCTAAGATGTGGCTATGGGGAAAGCGCTAGAGCTTTAGCAAGAGAGAAAGGAATTGAGGAACTGGTGGATCTTGACGTGTTCGTGCAATGTCACAGGATTGAGGAAAGCTTGAGGCGGAGAAGTACACAGGAGTGCTTGGTGTGGTGTGTGGAGCACAGACCGATGATCAGGAAGCTCGACAACCGTCTCGAATTCGAGATTCGACTACAACAGTACGTCGAGCTTCGACGGAACGGACAGCTTGTGGAAGCCCGGCAACATGCACGGAAACATTTGATCCATCAAGCGGACCTGTATCCCCAAGAGGTGAACAGAGCCGCGGGGCTTCTCGCATTTCCGCCAGAGACTCAAGTACCGGAATACAAGGTATGTTCGAGAAACCAGCAGGGGCGTGTTGCAAAACTGACTTGGGTAGAAAATGTATTCACAATATCGATGGGACTTCCTCGCAAATCTATTCGTCAGCACCCACCATGAGCTCTTCTCCCTTCCCGGTCGACCACTCCTCCATATTGCTCTTTCCGCAGGGCTTTCGGCGCTCAAAACGCCGTCCTGCCATTCGAAGCACACTAGCAGTACAGCGAATGCAAGTTCCACGACCACGTCTGTATGCCCAATATGCTCGACAGAACTCAATGACCTTGCGCGAAAACTTCCATACGCACATCATACGAAAAGCTATGTCGAGAATGATCCGGTCGTTCTCCCAAATGGCAGAGTGTATGGACGAGATCGCCTCTTCGAGATGAGTACAAAGGTTGGCCTTGATCCTAGTCTCGTCAAGGACCCGACAACAGGAGAGTTCTACAAGGCCTCGGATGTTCGAAAGGTGTATATCTCATGATCAGCCAGCTTGTGATTCCTGCATTTTCTTCAGTGGTCTCGGCGAAGGCGCCAGTGTTGGGGATTCTTAGAAGAGACGGAATTCGAAGGTATTTCTACTTAGTTATCTTCTGACATACTCTTATCCGCTTTGCTATTGTTCTTCGGTTTTTGTTGTGCTATAGGATCGTTGACCTCAAACATGTAGGTCCTTGCTGGTCGATCTTCACCCTTCCACCCTCCACCACCCTCTATGTTACCCAGAGTCCTGGCATGCTTGTACCCGGGGTAAGCATTTGCCTGGAATTTAAAGCTTCTCCCGATTTTCAAACCTGAATATCGCGCAAGGTCCCTGATGTTCCACAGATCATATGGCTCGCCCTCGAAGATTGTGACAATGATCATTCCTTCAGGCGCCAATAATGGCAGCGCGGACTTGAAGAACCCGACAAGAAGTTCTATACACCCGTCAATGCACAAATCCTCCAACATTTTTTCTAGAACTAGGGCCTACCCTGGTTGTGCCTCACTTGTCGGTTTACATCCTTGGTCAGCCCCCCAACATGAGGGAAGTTGAAAACTACCTTGCCGAACCCCCCTTTTCTCACGCATTTGCCACCACCGTCAGTTGCACCAGACTTGCCCAACTTCGTTGCGTCAACGTCGTACAACACTTTACAGTCTTCCTCTTCTTCAAGCGCCTTAACCTGTGCTGCAGACTGTGGGTATTTGCTGCGGACCACTGACGACTTGTCATAGCTAGTCGCGACAAGAGAGCAGCAGCCGTGGGCGATTAAGAGAGAACGAGAAAAGGAAAAATCGCCTTCGCCGACTAGAAGAATGTGATCTTCGGGCGAGAAAGGAACGGTAGGAGCAGGGGAATGTGCCGGCTTGTTGGGCTTTCTGGAAAGCTTTGGAGGCTTTGTGGACGCTTTTAGAGGTCTTCTATGCGGTTTTGGCTGCGAGGCCCTCCCCTTCGGTCTCTTCGTCTTGCGCATGGCAGAGCAAGAAATATACCTGTTGCACGCGCGGTGGTTATATTTAGACGCAAGTCTGTGCCGGAGATTACCCGCTCAAAATCACCCCCACTCCTCCGTCAACACTGCTACTGCTCAGCAATGCTACCTCGATGACAACCAGCGCAGACGAGCAGACCCTCAAAGATGAGATCGCTCGTCTGGAAGCCCAGCTCTCCGCTGCTCGATCCCAATTGAACCCTACGGCCGCACTCTCTGCCAATCCTATCCCACCCCCTCGTCCTAATGGCCAGCTTCCATCTCATCCCCTGCTCCTCCTCTCCGACTCTGCTCTCCCTCTTGGCTCTTTCGCCTTCTCATCCGGTCTTGAGTCATATCTCGCCCACCACCCTGCCAGCCGTGGATCCAAACCAGCTTCAGAAGCATTCCCGCAGTTCCTTACCCTGACCTTAACATCGCTCGCTACGACGACGCTACCGTATCTGATCACTGCCTACAACTCTCCGAACCAGCTACAGGACTTGGACTCCACACTGGATGCGTGTACCCTCTGTCCAGTAGCCAGAAGAGCAAGCATTGCGCAGGGAAAGGCATTGCTAACGCTATGGGATCGCGCATTGAAGGCAGATGCCGGTAATACACCTGCTGGGCAGGCCTTATCGGACTTCTCAAAGGCTTCGAGAACACCAGCGTCAGACGAAGAAGATATCGAAATAGCGGGCCACTTCCCCCTCATCTGGGCCACCTTGACCTGCGCCGTCGGCATCACACTCCATGAATCCGCCTACACCTTCCTTTTCAATCATGCGAAAGCGGTTGTGAGTGCGGCCGTTAGGGCGAGCGTGATGGGGCCGTATGCGGCGCAGGGGGTACTAGCGAGTGAGTGGTTGCGGGGGGAGATTGGGAGGGTTATGGAGAGGGTTTGGGAGGTGGATGTGGAGGAGGCGGGGCAGGGAGTGCCGATGTGTGATGTTTGGGTGGGACGGCATGAGTTGCTTTATTCGAGGATATTTAACTCGTAGGGCATATATACTGTCTATAAGAGACGGATTGCATAGGACTAGTTCATGTCGCTGAGAAGCGTTGAAATGGTTTGCATCTTTGATTGATCTAAGTGTGCACATGTTTAGGAGAGCACAACATCCGGCCATAGCTACTCACGGACTTGCTCACATGTCATTGTCGTCGCTCCTAGTCCGCTCCAAACCCGCACGAAGAAACCCTCCCCTTGACGCTCCAAACGCTAGAAAAAATGCAAGTCGTAACTCATAAGATATCTCTCAGCTGTGCTTTCTGTGCCATCGTCAAGCTTGTCGGGAACTTGACCTTCACTTCAACGATCATGTCACCCCTTTCCAGAGGCTTCTTCGAATTTGGCATCCCTTGGTGCGGAAAGGTCTCTCTGAAGCCTGGGCTTGTAGGTCCGCCTCGAGACACTGTCTGCTGTCGGCCTTCGATGGTTGTCACAGTTCGTTGCCAGCCTGTTAGTGCTTCTTTGAGGTCGGGTTCGATTGTTGCGATAAGATTGTCGCCTTCGCGTGTGAATGTTGGGTGTGGTTTCTATGATGTCTTGTTAGCATTTTGTGAACACGAAATTGTATAGAAAACACTTACTGGAGCGATGATGAAATGTAGATCCTGCGTGCCTCCCTCTTCTTGGTCTCCCACACCCGTGAATTTGATCTTCGTGCCCGCTTTATACCCAGGCTTGATGTCGACCTCCATGATCTTATCTTCAACATTCCGCTTGCCTGTTCTTGCATCGAACGTCTTCCTCCGAATCTTCATCTTCTTTGTCGTTCCTCTGAATAATTCCTCTAATGTAATTGGCAATTGACGCTCCACAATCGTCTTTTCAGGCGTCCGCTCTCTCCTCCTTGACGGCGCACCATACGAATCTTTCCGTGACGATCTCGACGAATCAGGAAAGCCCGAATTCCTCCCTCCACCAGCAAACGAGGAGAAAATATCATCATCATCTCCCATGTTTGCACCGCCTTGCTTAAAAAACTCCGAAAATATGCTCGATGGGTCACTGAAATTGAATGCCCCACCACCACCACCTCCGCCTGTTGAGAAGTGGAACGATCTTCCTCCGCCTGGCATGCCTCCTCCTCCCATACCACCGAAATTCATCCCTTCGAAGCCTGGTGGCATACCTCCCGGCCCAGCGCCAGCACCAGCACCACTTGGTGGAGGTTCGGCGCCGCCGCGTAGCAGGAATTCGAGGCCATACTGATCGTAGACCTTGCGCTTCTCGGGGTCGGACAAGATTTCGTAGGCTTGGGATACTTCTTTGAATTTCTCGGATGCTTTTGGGTTGTCGGGGTTCTTGTCGGGGTGGTTCTTCAACGCTGCTTTTCTGTGACTTGTAAGCATACAAAGTGGAGAGGGTGGGGAGTGGATCTACTTACCGGTATGCCTTCTTGATTTCGTCTTGCGTGACATCAGGCTTGATGCTTAGGACATCGTAGAGCTTTGTCTCTGCTACCATGGTGGGCGTTGGAGTTGGTGGTACGGATGTTAGACAAGGGGAGACTTTCTACCGCGAGAAAAGATTCAGGCGTGTGGAGTCAATTGTGTCGGAGAATCAGTCAGGCAACGAGGCCCAACTGTCACGTTCGCCTTTCGAGTTGCAGCCCAAACGAAACTGGAACAATTACGAGTAAGCTTAACGTTTCGTAGAGCGAGTGAATGTAATTGACGGAACACTTAGAGCACCTTTACCAATCATAAGTCAATGTAAATTTTGACTTGATCAGTTGCAGGGAAAAAGCCACACACGAGCTCTGACGTTTTGGCGCAAACAGGCTGGGTCTACAGAAGCTTCTAGAAGGTTCTACAGGTCAGCCGTAGACCCCTGGACTATGGTTGCCCTGAAAGCCGAATCCGAAGCTGTGGCCGAGGGCAGTCGTGGGCAGTCACTCGAGGCTCTTACGCTAGGGCGCAGATCTCGTCGGGGGCGATGTCGTTGGACCTCACGTCACGCGCATGAATCTGTTGAAGAACGCGTCTATTGCAGAGCATCAAATGTTCATAACCTGACCGAATGCAAACCTCTCCAGAAACATGGTCGCAGGGTGTGCTGCAGCTCGTGCTTGCCCACTGACACGCAAACGTCACTTGCGTGGCCTTGATTTGGGACGCTTTAATCTCCCATCACGCGGCAAAAAAAGCTTCCTCCCTGCGATCCTTCACTTATGGAAATACGGATGTCGAAGTCTGGTTCCACGCGCTGGCCTTCTCGATGAACTCATCAAATCGATACCATGTGGACGCGTACATATCTGTTGTTGCTGGTGGTGCGGATCTACTTCGCGTTGTCGCCAAGCTACATCCATCCAGATGAGAACTTTCAAGGCCCAGAGGTCATTGCTGGTAGGTGTTGGACCGCGCTCCCTACTTTTTTGTATATTGGAAAAGATCCTGGCCCCTGCGGCGATGACAGGCCTCATGCCGTGCATGAGTCTGGACTAGCTTGAATCGCATCTCTCCGTTTTCGGGCTTTCATCAGATTGAAAAGCTAAGACGTTGGGTCGCATAGGCAATATCTTCTCTTTTCCCCACCATTTGACATGGGAGTTCACCTCCGACAAGCCTGTCCGAAGCGTATTCCCACTATGGCCAGTCTACGGCCTTCCGATGGTGGTTCTCCATTGGATCTGGTCCGGAATTGGAACCGACAAGGTCCCTCCGCACGTCGTCTACTATACCCTTCGAATTTTGATGTTCATCTTGAGCTTTGTTCTGGGTGATTGGGCGATACATGAGCTTGTGCAGTCTCCACGGCATCGACGACTGGCTGTTACTTTGATCGCGTCCTCCTATGTCACCTGGACCTACCAGACCCATACCTTTTCGAACTCCGTGGAGACATTGGTAGTGCTATGGAGTTTGGTCATGATACAGCGAATACTGGACAATAAGGTATACGCGCGAGCCAATTGCGGGGAAGCCGCAGGTGCTGATAGTTTCCAGCAACGAGACTCGCTGCTTTCATCGGCGATTCTGGGCTTACTTCTCACGCTTGGGGTCTTCAATCGCATATCTTTTCCTACCTACGTTCTCTTTCCCAGCCTCTACCTAATACCGCACTTCTTCCAAAGGTACTATTCCTCATCTACCCTCCCTCTTGCAGCCTGACTGACTACCAACCACAGACCTCTCTTACTTCTGACTGTCGTCTCAACCACGCTCATTACTACCCTCATCGCTGTCATTATCGACACAGAACACTACCAGGCCTCCAAACCTCTACTCAGCACGCTTTGGAACAATCCCACCTTCACACCACTCAACTCTTTTCTCTACAACAGCCAAAGCTCAAACCTCGCCAATCACGGCCTCCACCCACATTACCAGCACCTCACCGCCTCACTCCCTCTCCTCCTTGGCCCCGCCCTATTACTATTGTTCGTTCGCCCCGAAAAGCCCACCAGTCTTCCCCTTCTTTCAGCCATATCAGGTATCCTTCTCCTCAGCTGCATCCCCCACCAAGAAGCCCGCTTCCTCCTACCGGCCGTTCCACTTATCCTCTCTTCCCTGCATCTACCACACACTAAAACATTAACACGCTACTGGCTGGCAACCTGGGTGATCTTCAACGCCATCTTCGGCATCCTAATGGGGGTATACCACCAAGGCGGCGTCGTCCCCACCCAAGCTTGGCTCGGCCAGCAAAAGGAACTCGCAGCATCCATGGGCGAGGTAATCTGGTGGCGCACCTACAGCCCGCCGGTCTGGCTACTCGATCATAATCCAATACAGACTACAGATTTAATGGGCACACCATTCGCCTTGATGCAGCATAGAGTTGATCTAGCACTAGCCGAGGAGCAAGGCACTGGCAAAACTGCGGTTGGACTTGTGGCGCCGTTTTCAAGTCTGGAGCTGGAGGATTCTTCGTGGGAGGAGAGGGCAATGGTCTTCGAGGAGATTTATAGATATGGGCGGCATTTGAATCTTGATGATTTGGATTTTAGGGGGGAGGGTGTTTGGGGGACGCTTAAAAGAGTTGTAGGGAGGAGAGGATTAGTGGTTTGGAGGGTTAGTAGGATTCCTGACATGGATGGAGGTGAAGGGGGAATCATGCATGGGGATTGGTGAACACGAACAACAATAGTAAAATTAATCATCTCATCGCATGTGCTGGCACCCTTGTTGGACACCTCTGTTGATTCTACGAATTTGTGACCATCGAAGTGATATCCGAGTCTGGTCCTATACTGCTTTCACAGCAGTGTACATGCAATCAAGTTGCATGAAAACGTACTTTCGTTCCATCATTCATCATCCCACAATGCATGCTAGTCATCGGCGCAGGAAACGAGAGCTATTAGGCACCACCCTCGTCTCCCTCGTCTGGCTGGTCGAACAGAAAATTTGCGGCCAATTCCTCGTTCTTGTCACAGGCGAAATAGGCTTGGATGACCATGTCTCGCTCGAAGCCAAGACGGCAAAGCTATGAAAATTAGTATTGTGATCCTATCTCATCCAAAAAATTGGGACCTTACTCGCTCAATAGCTTCCCTCTCCTCTTCCGTGACACTAATCTCCTGCGCGCCAGGAGGCAAGGGCGTATCATCCCCAGTATCCTCACTCAAAAGTTGCAGAAATTGATCTGGGTTCTCGCCAATCAAGCGAGCTAACTGTGGGTTTCCAGCGCCAACTTGCTGCAGAATAGGCTCCAGCATACGCGGCTGCGTCTGTACGATCTGACGTAATTGCTGGAATTGCGGGTTGTTGCGAAGGAAGTCCAGATTGCCCAAGCCAGCCCCACCTTCAGCACCAGTCGCTGCCCCAATTCCAGCGCCAAGGTTTGCAAGATTGCTAGCAGGTGCTCCTCGGCGAGCAGGGGTTCCTCCACCTGCGCCACCAGCGCGGCCTGCTTGAGCGGCGGCTTCGAAGAGGTTGACAGGCTCGTCACCGTCGCCACCCGCCGCCGCTGGTACTGGTGTGTTGCCGATCGCAGGGGGTGGAGAGGCTGCGGCTGGCGTACCAAGTGATCCTATCGGTCCACCGGCACGCGGTGCTGCTGCGGCGCCTCGTCCTTGCGCTTGCTCTTGTTGTACACCCTCAGGAATGCCCTATCTGAGAATAAGTAATGTGTAAACATCAGATCTTTGAGGGTTTCGAAACATACGTTCAATAAGTACTCCACAGCACGATCTGGGTTAAAGAATGCGGCTCTCATTGCACGGTCGATCTCTGCCCTTGGAAAACCCATGCTCTCCATGTTTGCAATGGCCTCGTCCCGTTGGGATCCAAGTGTGAGCGCTGATGGGTCATTGAAGCTGGCGCCCTCGGCAGCTGGAGCAGACGGAGCTGGCGAGGGAGTAGCTGGAGCGTTTGATGTAGTAGTATTCGAAGCGGGTGCGGGAGCAGCAGGGGGGGCGGGGGTCTGTGCGGTTGCGGGTGCAGGTGTTGACGGGGCTTTCAAGGCGGACGATGAGGCTGCGGGTGCTGCTTTGGGCTTTGGACTTGTCAGCTTGTACCCCGCAGTACTGGGGTTACCGTGATTTACCTTTGATATCATGCAAACTATGAACCCCTTCTCTTCGATGCTATATGACTCGACGGTGTTGGCATCTTGTAAGATCTTGCCTATTCACAGAACTCTTAATCAGCATTTCCTCACATAAAGCCTAGTCATTCATAGGTTTCTGCAAAGCCTTGCACATACCAGAGTATATGAGCTTCTGCTGGCTAGCCTCCCAACCTTTCTCATTTGATATCTTCTCTTTTACCTCCCCAATCTATATCCCGATCACCTCATCAGCTTGCATACTTTTGACCTCAGAGTATCTGGACTTGGAAGGCTGCCCCGCCGTAGGAGTGTGGTACATACAGTCTCGGAAGGCTCAGCATCGATGACAAATTTCTGCTGCTTCAAATCCTTGAGAAAATAAAAAATCAGCATCTAGCGCAGGGGGGGAATACCTCGAAGACATGACTTACCTTGAAGGTGAGCTTCATCTTTGCCTGCTGCCACCGCCGGTGTCGTGTGGATTAGGATTGCTTCCTGGCAAGGACAGAGCTAGGAAACGTATTCTTGTCTCAAACGAAACAGAAAATAGACAGTCAGATTCTCACCACTGACAGTAACGGAGACAGGTGGACGTTGAAGAGATGTGTGATGTAAGTAGAATAGAGAACTTTGTCACCTCTTGATGCCTCAAATGTACTCCGGGTATGCTAGCTTAGTTTGCCGAAATATAGCCGTAAAGTCTTGGCATGCTCACGCCCGAGGGGCCTCAAATGGGCGACATGCATTCGAATTGTATCACACCAGTGCATATCTTGCCAGGGATATCGTTCATCTATCAACAGAGCTCGACTTCCAGAGCCTAGTGGTGCGGACCATAGTCACTTTGTTCTTCATAGCCCCAATCTAAGTCCTCTACTCGGTAGGTACAGCATGATGCATCCATTTCAATCCATCCGGGTCATTGAAAGCAGTCAACGAAGCCAAGTTTTTGATATGCCTGACCAGGGCAGTCACCTGAATCACAAATCCATAGTCAACAGCTATGACTTTTCAACGTTCAGAAGTAGCCTGTAAGAGGCTACAACACCGGCGTCTAGCCTCGCAAAGAGAAGCGACACCTCGAATGGTCCACGCCCATCACCGCGGTCCTTTGACTGGCACTCGTATCTACGCAGCGATCATGGCCCTGACATCCAAGAAGTGACGAGTCAGTGCATGGAGCATTGACACGAAGTTCCACCAAGGACCTCGTACAGTCGAGCCCGATGTCGAGAAAGGCATGACTCCATTCGCTCAGCTCAAGGAAGCAGCGCCTATCAAAGCACATACCGTCCATCGCCGGTCACTGACCCCTCTTACTGGACTGAATAGGCGATGTTCTCATAGATCAATGCTCCAGACGTGCGTCAAGGAATGCTAATCTTAGCCATGCATGACATCGTTCACCGAACTTAGAGGGACTTTTCACACGAGGCAAAGGGCTGTGTTTTCGTCGAACCATGGAGGACACGAGCGTTAAGTCTTAATTCAGACGACAATTGTTTTCGTCTGCGTTGTCGGAAGTAATGGAAGCAGCAGATTGAACCGTTGGCACTAAGCGAGAAGTGACGCCACGTCGCGAGAATCGTGCGCTACTCATAAGGCGATGGGTAAAGTTGCACTAAACCTCACCTGCCGCTCGACTCACGCGTCTGTTGTCCACAAAAATAACGCTCAGAGCAGCTTCGGCCCAACACGACCTCGCTGCATCACATTTTCCCTTCCTTCTTACCAGTTCTCTTCTGACTTTCTTTCCTCAGCTACTCGTACAAGATTGAACCATCACTTTCTGACTCTGTTGTTCCAATTGCATCATCCGGCCTGTCACAAGGTTTCAATTTCCACATCTGGATTGACGCAATGCCTCGCCTTTAGTTGGGTTTCAGCCCAGTCCCCTCAATATTCGCAGTCATACCGGACTCTCCTCCGCTCTCCACCTCCATCACATACTTACTCTTGCCCTTGATGTGTCTTCCAAATACGAATCGACGGTCTCCCATCCTTTTCTAACCCCCCAATCGACAAGTGAATCGACGAAGCCTCCCAACCCCAGCCCATTCAATTGATCCTTCACGACCTTCGACGCGGCTGTGGCCCATCACTTCCTCTAATACCTCGCATTCGGACTCGACAACATCCAGCCCCATTGTCGACATAGCTAGCACGGTCACCACCCGCAGCAGCATCCTGACCTATTGTTTTTGAAACCTCGCTCTTTCTGACTGGGATGCGCAAGACCTCCATCGTCCTTCCTTCAATTGGGCCTTCATTCGATCAGTGAAGATTTGGAAAAGGGCAACATCCCGACATAAAGAAGTAGACTTCGGGAAGGGGAATACGGCATCGTCATGGCTCGCACACTTGTTTCTACGCTTACAGGCGTTGCAGCAATTGCATTAGGCGTAGCTACCGCCACACTGCTCTTCATCCTAGCATTGTCTTCACTTCCAGGCCAGCAGAAAGTTTATGCTTTGCCATTGGTGGCGGCCATAGTACAGACCCTTGCGTGCTGTGTTCGGATAACCCTAGCGGTCGTGAAATTCTGTCATAAGAAGAAGCTTTCATCACAACCTGTGGTAGAAAAGGCTGCCCGTGGCCATACAATCTTGCTCACGCTCCGCATACTACTGCCTCTGGCAGCCGCTGCTGTTGTCGCCTCAGCCTTGGGATGGGGGGAAGCAAATCTTACAAATAGAGACTTGCTGGTTTCCGGAGTGGCTGCGTCGACTTTTCTGGCCGTCACGTGGATTGTATGGGGACTTTCCATTCTGGCAGATGTTCTTTACTACGTCAGTCTCGCCTGGGTACACAAGGACAGCTTGAGGGTCTCTGAGCAACGATTCTCCATTGACGATACACCTCGGGAGATGATTGAGCCTAGTAGGCCCGTAACTGCATCTACTGTCCAGGTGAATCCATTTCACGAGCAGCTACCCTCATCACTACCTTCACTAATAGCCTCGGAGGGCACAACCTCGTTACGATCTTCGTTGTCAACGATACAACGGCCATCATCGTCAAAGAGAGGAATACTGATTCGTCAGAATTCGTACACCCGTAATTCTAGCAGGTCTTCTTGGGACAGTCCGTCAGGGAGACCCTCCCAGGATGAAGCTTTTGACTTATGGGATACTTCAGGAGTATCATCCCAAATTCGAGAAACCGTCCTTCAGTCGAAATCTATGAAAGTATCAGGGTTGGAGCCCATCCCAGGGTCACGATCACCATCTCCAGCAAAAGCTTTGGAAGGTCCATTCTTCCAATCAAGCGCATCATTAACACCACCACCCAGTCCACTTCCCCAACCCTCCGTTTCGCGGCCGAATTCTCCCCCTTCGAACCCGCTGGACCTACCGAACTTCGCTGCCATGATCCCTCCCCCATCGTCTCCACCAGACAGCAGCCCAACTCTACAGAACTACTTTCCTCGACCTGGCACGCGCTCCGGACCAGTATCACGCTCAGGGACTATCTCATGTTCTCGGCCAGGCTCACGGTCGCGAGTACCATCCAGTGAAGACCACATTCATCCCCTGTTCCGTACCAGCAGCCCGACACCACCACCGAGTGCTTCTGCAGGCACCAATGTCACCGCTGCTCCGGAGGCAGGCCAGCTTATTAATGAGCGCATGCTCAAGCGGATGCGATCTGGCAGCCTCTCAACGAGTCCTTCTCCCTTGGTACGATCCGAAAGCTCGCCGGATATCAGGACTGTGAAGATACCTCCGTCTCCTAGTCTAGACACGATGCCAACCTCACCTACCCTCGGCTCTAGTCCCAATTTCGGCCATCAACGGAAGCGATCAGCATCATTCAGTCAAATAATTATCCACGATTGATTTCTTTACCTTTTATGATTTATGATACATACAGCATGCATGCGTGATGAACATCGGTAGACAGGGCACCCTCAAGGGCAAGGTTCAAAAGCTGGTTCGGTAACTTCGGTATGGGAAGGGATCTAGAGAGGGGACGTAGCCACGAAATTTGGCTCAATGTCTGTGTCTAGGAAACGGGTACAAGACCGTGAGGAACAGGCATGTGGGGACGTAAAAAAGCATCTATTCTGAGATCTCGAGCTCGCACAGAGTGCTTGAGCTATGATTTTGGCCAAATGCATGCCTTTGATATTTACGACATAGTGAATGCAAACCTGTTAATCGAATCTATCCCAAGAGCTCTGATTCGAAAGTCACTATCACGAAGCTAGAGCTAGAACCCACTGATCGTGATGATTATGAGAGCTTTGACATTAGTGATCCCGAGCTGGAAAAGAAGGAAAAGTGGAGTGACAATAGCAAAAAAAAGGGGCTATTGACTCCTATTAGCGAAGCGATGAAACACATACCAGCCACCTTTTCTTGCACAACAATAGCCATCCTATTGTCCATTGTCGCCGTTAGCGTAGAAGTATTATGTTTTGCCTACTCGTAGCTTTGTTCTTCTTTACGATTATTATCAACAAGTTCTGCTCAACACGTAGATCAACGCAAAATCAATATCTATATCAAGGCAGGTCGCAACCACTTGGTCGAGTACTCCTGGGTTCATTGCAGGCGTCATACCACCCTTTCGGTAAGTCATCTAAAAAACTTCCAGTGCCTTTATCTTGGTGTTCAATCCTGTCTATTGGAAAATTTGCTTTGCCTCTTGCTCCTTTGCTGCTGTCTTTTCGGAATTGTTACCATTTCTGCGAGCCCATTCATGGATTTAGGCTTGTCATTCTGCTTTCCTTTGGACAGGATAGGTGCTTTCCCGATATTTGGTTATCTTAGAAAGCTTCCTCGTCGTTTGGGACGACGAAACGACTGCTTCTATTTCTTTTGCTGTACCATTTGCGCTGTCTCGACGCTCTACTGCCACTGCATTGGTGTCATTTGCCGCTCCTAGCCATTACTTCTGGTATCCTCAAAGCTCATTCGCTCACCAGAGCTGCAGACATGGCTCCCAAGAAATGCTCAACCATCGCCACTAGACCGGCAACAGCCCCCTGGAACGTTGCCAAAAAACCCCAACTTGAAGCCAATATTCACCGCATGAACGAGCTCAAAGCGCGCTACGCAGCAGTGTCCAAGGCGTTGAAGCCCGCACTGCTCGAAATTGCCAATCGTACTGCTGGTGAGCTCCAAAATGACACACGTTATCACCAGACTAGCGCCAACAAACGCCAATTCGACCAAGTGCAATCTGAGCTCAAAGGAGCTCTTGACCGGGGAGTTTCCAGCATTAGCGCAGTAACTAAAATCAAGATGGCAGCTGTGCAGCGTAAAACAGAGTACGACATGTGGCTCGTGGAGCAGGAGTGCAAGGTAAACCCCCCCAAAAGCATTGCGAATTCAGTAGCTGATACCCCATGTAGGCGAAGGTTGAGTCAATTCGGAAGCGCTACGAGGAGCAAGTCAAAGAGGATCTAAAAGTAGTGCAAAGAAGCTGCTGGTTCAGTTTTGGTCTTGAGATCTTGGAGAGTGGTGACTTTTTTCACGTTGACTCAGAGCCTTTGTGACTCTTCTGGGGACTGGACCCTGAGTCTGACTCCGATCTCTTGGCATCAAATTGCCCCGCGGCGCACATAAAAGCTGACTGAGGCCACATTTGGTCCTCGTGTGATCACGGCTTTCAATTCATCAGCATACTCTCATACATTTGCAGTATTACCAGCACCTCGGAATCTCCCTACAACCCTCTTTTCCTCCATAGAAGAAGTACATCAAAGCTTCGCCGCAGAACAACACCCCACCATGGCAGTCCGCGCCCAATTCGAGAATTCGAATGAGTGTGTTACATTCCGTGAAATGAGATAGAGCACCGCTAATGCCTGAGTACAGAGTCGGCGTCTTCTCTACACTCACGAATGCTTACTCTCTGGTGGCGATCGGTGCTAGCGAGAACTTCTACAGTGTCTTCGAAGCAGAGCTGCAGGATGTGGTGCCAATATGTCGTTGTACGATCGCAGGCACAAGGATAATCGGAAGATTGACTGCTGGGTGGGCTTTTCGAGCCTGCTCATGAAGTGCAAGACTAAGTGATATAGGAATCGAAAAGGCCTGCTGGTCCCTACTTCAACAACGGATCAAGAGCTACAACATCTGCGCAACTCAATACCAGATGAGGTCAAGATCCAGCGAATCGAAGAGAGACTATCAGCGCTCGGCAACGTGATATGTGCAAACGACCATGTGGCGCTAGTCCATCCAGATATTGAACGAGAGACAGAGGAGATCATTGCAGATGTCCTGGGCGTAGAAGTATTTCGTCAAACGATAGCCGACAACGTCCTTGTGGGATCTTACATGTCACTCTCAAACCAAGGTGGGATCGTACATCCAAAGACTTCGATACAAGACCAGGATGAGCTGTCGAGCTTGCTGCAGGTGCCTCTGGTGGCGGGCAGTGTCAATCGAGGGTCTTCAGTCGTAGGTGCAGGGATGGTGGTGAATGATTGGATGGCGGTAACGGGTCTAGACACCACAGCGACGGAGCTGAGTGTCGTGGAGAGCGTGTTTCGGCTAGGCGAGGGGATGGGGCCAGGTGCGATTAACACGACCAACAAGGATACCATGGTGGAATCGTTCTATTGAACCATAGTTGGAGGTGGCATGAGTGCCCGTTTCTGGGAATGTTCCGTCCAAGGTCTTCGACCTTCACAGATATCACCACAAAAGATCATTCCCGCCGCAGCGAAGTCAATGTGACCCATGAAAGTAAGAGGATATTCATTGCTTGCTTTCCGCCCTCAATATGGTAGGTGTGCAGCTAGATCAATTCTGCAAGGATGCGGTCTATCACGCGGTCATCAGTACTGAGATGCCAAATGAGCGTATTCACTATCACTTACAACGAATTGCTCGACACCTAGCTCAAAGAGCTCACAATTGACCCCAATGCCTCCAGGGTGCTCAACAGGCGATAGCGGGTTCTTTACCACTGGATAGCTGTCAGTCCCTGACAACAATACTTCTGCCGCTGTGTCACACATACCATACTCGACGTATAGACTGACGTAAATTTGGTGCAACACGATCCTCAGATTGTTTGTCTTCGTGTCCGTAACCATGACAAATTTGAGCGAAGTGGGTGTCTCATAGTAGTGTAGCTTGTAATGCCCTGTCCGATATGATATAAAGCTTCATATATTCTGTCAAAATCTCCCCTTCAAGTTTGAAAGACCTGCGTACTTATCGTCCGGTCCACCAAGCTTTCGTATCATATTCCTCAGGGAGAACACAGTGCCGAAGACCAATTTGGCGTCATCCTCCGCGCTGAGGGCTTTTGGCTGTGATTGGCCATCTGGAAAACCGTTCGATGGCGGTGCCTTGGACGAAGATATTGGTCGCGGTGCCCATTTCTTCTTGTATATGCATTCGGCTGCGTGATAGGTCAGACATTTCCCTGCCATGGATTGTTCCTGCAGAAGCGTACCGTGGCGATCGAATACATAGAAGGAATAGACAACCATGTTGATGTTCGTTCCTTGTTAGAAATCCGCTTGTTCCTTGGAACAATTGTTTCAACGGAGAAATCAACGCGGAGAAGGGTCTCGGCCGGGGTCTAGCCGACCTAGCGATTTCCAACGGCTGAATCTTTAGGCTTATGAAGTCGATGTCGAAGCACATCATTGTTGCAAATGTACATACGAGTAATCCGACCCTAAGACGCTAGCTATGTGATGCTGGCCTTCACTGTCAACTTACTTACAAACAAGCTATGCCTCCAACGCCCAAGAAGGAGAGATCGATCGAGGAAGATGCGGGGATCATGCCTTCGCATGGCATAAGCATTGATCTACCGAGTACAGGATATGGCGATAGACCCGCGAACGTTAGACATGTGTACGGCGTTTCCTTTCTCGGTGAAAGCCCTGGGCTAAGCTTCTACAGATCTCAACCAGCCTACGAAAGCCCGTTGAGACACCACCGCCGAAAGCGATCGAGTGCTAGGGAAGTGAAAGAGACATTGCATGCACGTTCAGAATACACAAATAGTCAGGATGATGGAGGTGCAGTACATCGGATCAACCAGTACATAATCAAACAAGAGATAGGAAGGGGTTCATTTGGGGCAGTCCACCTTGCTGTGGATCAGAATGGTGTCGAGTATGCGGTTAAAGAATTCTCTAAATCTCGACTACGAAAACGAGCGCAGTCAAACATTCTACGCCGGCCGCATGCTTCGCGGAGAGTTGGCCATCTGGCTGCTGGAATGAACTTCAACTCTCTGTTGCACAGACATTCCTCTTCGGACATTACAGATCAGGAAGGGGAAGGCAATCCACTGTTCTTGATCAAAGAAGAAATTGCGGTTATGAAGAAGCTCAACCACGGTAACCTAGTGTCTCTCATTGAAGTCCTTGACGATCCTAACGAAGATTCGCTATATATGGTCCTGGAAATGTGCAAAAAAGGCGTAGTGATGAAGGTTGGCATGGACGAGAAGGCGGATCCCTACGACGATGAGAGCTGCCGATGCTGGTTTCGTGACCTTGTTCTAGGCATCGAGTATTTACACGCACAAGGCGTAGTCCACAGAGATATCAAGCCGGACAACCTGCTCTTAACAGAAGATGACATTCTCAAGATTGTGGACTTCGGAGTCTCTGAGATCTTCGAAAAGCACTCAGACATGACGACCGCTAAGTCTGCTGGGTCGCCGGCATTTCTGCCTCCAGAGTTGTGCATCGCCAAACATGGAAGTATTTCCGGCAAGGCTGCAGATATCTGGTCAATGGGCGTTACACTTTACTGTCTACGCTTTGGGAAGATACCTTTTGAACAAACAGGAGTCCTACAACTGTACGAATCAATCAAAAATGATGACATTGACATGAGCTCGGAGCCAACGTGTGAAGAAGATCTCAAAGATCTGATGTACAGGCTTCTAGAAAAGGATCCCCATAAGAGAATCAAGATGCCCGAGCTCCGGGTAAAAACATGGAACAGAACATTAGTGAAAAATGCGGCTGACTTGTATCAGGCACATCCGTGGGTGACGAAATGTGGGAAGGATCCTCTGCTTTCCGAGGAGGAGAACACAGCGGACCTCATTGAACCTCCCACGGAAGAAGAAAAGAACCAAGCCATCACGGGCAATCTCAGTAACATACTCGTACTAGTAAGGCTTTCCATACAAGCGCACCATTCATTGCTAACTCATGATAGATGAAAGCAGTGAAGAAGTTTAAAAGCATTCTTTCACGCAACAAGAGACCTTCTGGTATGGACGCGATACTCGGAAAGGACACGCGGATAGTACAGCCTCCATTGTCCATGAGCAGGTCCGAAAAGCCACCTTTGTATCACAAGACCCGAAGCGTAGACACGCACGACCGAAGACCTCTCGAGCAAGCATTAACCACCGAGGGTGTTCACAGGGACATTAACTTGGAAAGCTATGATAAACCGATACTTGATCGAGAAGATACTGCTGTTACGTACTCGCCATCAACTCCTACCAAGCGTGCGTCTGATTGCGATCCCACCGGACCGCCTACTAGCCCTGCAAACCACAAGCGAACACTCAATGCTCATCCCAAAGACCACCGTCCTCCTGGCCATTTCGCTACTGCACCTATGCCCATTGACCATCATGGCAAAGGCCAAGCGCACGATCCTCTGTCCGACCATCTCTACCTTGCCCTCGGCCCCAGTGGAAACTCCGCGCCCCCTTCTCCTCCAGCTGTCAGCGAGTCCCCGCCAGCTGCGGATGTTGATATCTATGAGACTGCCTATCACATGGAGCTAGAGCGGATACGGGCAGCTCAAGGCAGGTCCGCTACGCTTTTCTTGACGCGAAGGGTAGAGGGTAAGGAGCAGTATCAGAACGATGAGTATCTGGTCAGAGGGCAGACCAATGGTTCAAGACCGAATAGTGGGTTCGCCAAAGTCCTCGAACAAGCGAGAATGAAGGCTGCTAGGGGTGAAATGAATAGTGAGGCCAAAGAGGGTGATGACGATGATGAGGCTATGAGTCATGCTACGTAAATGACTTCCACAACTTATCGCATTAGCTTGGCAGGCTTGCGATGCATGCTTGGACAGAGGTATGAATCACGCATGGAGAGGATTTTTTTGGTTTACGAAGCGAGGCGTCCGGGACGAAAGGATTATTTGTCCAGCTCGCAGGCGACTGAATGGGCAGAAGCGCTGAGCGTTTCCTGATATTCCATTCCATTATGCCCTAAGAAGCACCTGACCTTCAATTACTTCTTTGTAAGAAGATAAAGAAAGCTTTGTGGTTCGCAGATCCTGCCTTGGCTGCTTTTGACGTTTTGTTTGCTGGTGTGCTGCCAATTCTTTATTTGTATAAAAACCGCAATCCTCGTGACGTGCTAAGTTCTTATCATAAATCGAGATACTGGAACACTCCATGGACCGCAAATTTCAAGATGGTCCGGCCATAGCACCTGCGTGTTACCATTCCATTTGTATTACGAACTTCTCGCTAGGTACTACTCAAGGTCACATAATTTCGACTTAGTTGGGCGCGGTGGACATGGCTGCCTGGGTGTGTTGAACAAAAAGCTAGGTTTCTGTACATTCATATTGGATTCGGGTGAGGTGCGATCCATCCCGAGAAGGTCCACACAATTCGCTTTTCCTGCTAGTTATTCGACTCACTTTGCTTGTTGCAACTCCATTGACACCAGGCTAAGATCCGGCAACACATGGAAAGTCAAAGGTTCCATGTATACTACATAGCTTTAGATCCGATTTAGGCATAAATAGAAGCATTCTGTAAATCCGGCAACGCGGCAAACATAAACTCTTTTGTAAAATTTCACCAGTTCCAAAACAATTCCTCTTTCTTTCAATGGTGATTGGTTGGAGAAGTCGTGAAACACAAGTACTTTACTTTAGGGACAAGTATATCTGAACGCGGTAGCTCTAGCGTCTAGTAGGCAGAACCGCCAAGCCCGTACCACTCATTCCGGATACCTTAAGTATCACTTTGCACCTACCTGTAACACCCCATTCTCACTACAAAATCTTCTGAATACAGAATCCTCCACTATTCTTACAATTCTCAACCATCACCACTCTTTATAGGAAGTCTCGGACACCAACAGCCTTAGACCTCACCATCTACTACCCTCAACCATCAACTACACCGAAACCACCAGAACAACCTCACCTCACTCAAACAATTATCGCAATGGCTGCCACTCAGCAGATCAAGCTTGCGAGCAACGATGGTCAGGAGATGAGCGTTGGTATGTCTTAAATCCCCCAAGCTGCCTAATCCGGCCAGCTTCTTGCCCCGGATTATGCTAACATTAGACACAGACCGGGACGTTGCTGAGCGCTCTATCCTTATCAAGAACTTGCTTGAGGATGTTGGTGATGAGGCCATGACCGATGCCGTTCCCCTCCCTAACGTAAGTACACTCCCTCCTCTACGCGCCCTGCACAATACTTACTCCGTGACACTAGGTCAACGATGCCGTTCTTCAAAAGGTGATGGAATGGTGCACTCACCACCGTGGTGATCCTCCTGCGACCGCCGATGACGATGCCGACTCCCGCAAGAAGACCACCGACATCGATGAGTGGGACCAGAAATTCATGCAGGTGGACCAGGAGATGCTCTTCGAGATCATCCTCGTACGTGACCCACGCTCCCTGAACCCAGCTACTGAAGCTAACACAACGTCTACAGGCTGCCAACTACATGGATATCAAGGCTCTTTTGGATGTCGGGTGCAAGACTGTCGCCAACATGATCAAGGGCAAGTCGCCTGAGGAGATCCGTAAGACCTTCAACATTCAGAACGACTTCACGCCTGAGGAGGAGGATCAAATCCGTCGTGAGAACGAGTGGGCTGAGGAGTGAGTCTAGATCTACCAAAGACGCATATGAATACACCGCTAACCATTTCGCCAGCCGCTAAACACATATCCATCTACGCCTTCACCACCAATCTACTCAAAGTGTCATGACTTACTCGCACAACGGTGGACTGGAGGCAAGACCAAATTGCATGGAGGGTTATGAATTATGGAAATGCATGGCGTTGAGAATGTGGCAGGTTATTTGTTGCTCGTTGCATGCGTGAGTGTTCAACAATGCTCGAAGAGAATTTCTTTCGGATTAGTGCAGTCTTATTAAATGGCGAAGGAAGAGGGTGCTCTTCAATTCTTCTACAATCAGACAATACTCAGATAGAAGAAACCCTTACATCCAGTGAATGTCCTTGTCCATGTTTGTAGAGTCTCAATGTTCATTTTTCAGCCGGACGACCGTATCGATATCGCAGGTCTTTTGGGAGCTAAGCTGAGACTCTCCAATAAGAAGCCTCAGAAATTTTTGCTGTAAGACATAGCAAAAGACTTGGCCAATTATCACGAAAGTAGCGTTCAATGCGATGCGCATCATAGACCCCTGAGACTGCATTGAGTTGACTTCTTGAAGTTGCACGTTGGTTTTAGAGTGTTTGTTGGTCCATTGTAGTATTACTCCAGAGCGACAGCAGGTAGTTCCATCAGCTCATAGCAGCCTCCACATGCACTTGTCGAAATGCACAATCCTCCCCTAGATGCCAATCGATACACATTACTCTTCCAGAAATACCGATATAGCCTCCTCCACCTTCATTCAGATACCGATTCTCGTCTTGCGCCAATGTCTTCGCTTCGCGTTGTATCTGTACCACATCCGAAGTCAGCCTTCGTAACTTTGCCAGGAGCTATTTTGCAAGCTCAAACGCTGCCTGAATAGCAGATATTCTCTGGAATAGCAATAGAGTGGTCACATACCGGATCGTATTGCCAGTGCGTAGACGAATCCACTGTGGGATGGGGCGATTTTGCTTTTGTGCTTTCGCAAGCTTTTGCTTCGTCCGGAAAGACTTGTGGGACTACGCGATCCTCGTCAGCATATAACACAGCAATTCTCACAGAGAGGTATTGCTTACGGGCATCGTGAGGGTTGTGCCGATGCTTCTTGTCGTTGCAGTCGAAAGTTGACGATGATGTTTTTGAATCTGTGTGGGGCTAAATTGATCGCTTAGAATGCCAAGATCGCATCACGTGATCTGAATTTTCAAGCCATGACCAACAAATCTTTCTGGGTCTGCGGTTGCTCACTACAACTATTTCGTTTATCATACTCTACGATCTAGCAAGCTGGTGATACTATGGTCGACTGCTGGTGCTGAACGGTCCATAGGTGATATAAGCACTAGCCTACTTGCAGATTATTATGCGAGCTCCACGGCTCGGATGCCCTTTCAATTCCAGGCAGCACATTCGTGGCGTGTACCTGATTGGCGTGATCGTAAACCGACAGTCCCGTTACCTTCAACATCGTGACGATGAGGCGGTGAATCAAGATATTCCCCGAGTCCGCTTCGGCGGGCGTGAGTCATGCATGAAGATGAGTACCAGCACTTTGACGACCACATACTCCGTGACCGCAGCCTGAAGAAGCGTAAGGTAATACGATTACGTCCAAAAAGGGGAATTGTAAAGTTTAGTAGCGATACTGCGCGCTCCAAGACCGAGATGTGGAGAGACGTTACGCCGTCGAGAACCGCAGGGCAAATAAGCGAACTATTCTAATTGGTCTAGGCCAGTCCGGAAGGTTTGCAGCCGAGCGTACAACTCGGTGCAGTCATTTGCTCTATACTTTAGCCCTTACAAATCGAAGCCATGGAGGAATACTGTTGCCTTCATATTTCTCTTATCTTACAATCCTTTGATCGCTGGCCTGATCCTCACCTGAGGTCATTTATAATTCCCTAATAAAATTCTTCCACATACCTTAAGAGCCTCTTTGTTTGAGCATTACTACTGCGGGGCAAACATCAACTGTTGCTCTTCTCTTACTATGTGACATAGCTTTTGGTCTTTTACATCGCCCTCGTTCTGACCCTTCTACCTCTGTCAATTTGCGCCTCAAAATCGCCCCTCCACCTCGAGTGCGTCTCCCACCGACTTGTCCATCATGGACAGCACTGCTGGGGATCTCAACCATGCGGCGAAGGAGTTAGACCTACACATTGAAAAAGGACTACTACGCGACAGCTCAAGCGATGGAGGACTCTCACGGAACGATATGGTGGAAGAGAAGCAAGAGCAGCATTCACACTCCTCGGGATCGTCCTCTGAAGACATTACCAAGCTGGAGCAGCTCGATTCCCATATTGTCAAAGTTGCGGAAGTAAAAGAGGGTGAAGAGGCATACGCGCATCTGCCGGACCATGAGAAGGAGATTGTGAAGAGACAATTGGACGTACCGGCGGTCAAAGTGGGCTTCGCGACGTTGTATCGGTATGCTACAAGGAACGACATGATCATTATTGTGATCAGTGCCATCTGTGCTATTGCAGGAGGGGCTGTCATGCCTCTAATGACGGTCATATTCGGTCAACTTGCCGGCATCTTCCAAGGCTTCTTCAACGGCACCTACACACACGAATACTTCAATCATGAGCTGGACAGCTTCACTATCTACTTCATCTACTTGGCTATCGGAGAGTTCATAACGATCTACATTTGTACAGTTGGGTTCATCTACACTGGGGAGCACATTGCTGGGAAGATTCGAGAACAGTACTTGGCGGCCATTCTGCGGCAGAATATTGCTTTTTTTGACAAGCTGGGAGCCGGAGAGATAACCACACGAATCACTGCCGACACGAACTTGGTTCAGGATGGCATCTCAGAGAAGATTGCTTTGACTTTGACTGCAGTCGCAACCTTCGTGACCGCATTCATCATTGCATTCATCAAGTACTGGAAGCTCACCCTCATTCTCACCTCTACAGTGTTCGCCATTGTTGCTATCATGGGAGCTGGAAGTACCTTCATCATCAAGTACAACAAGCAATCGCTGGAGTCATACGCTTTGGGCGGTACTGTAGCGGAAGAAGTCATCAGCTCCATCAGAAATGCCACAGCTTTTGGCACCCAAGACAAGCTTGCTAGACAGTATGATGCAAATCTAACAGAGGCGGAGAAATGGGGTACAAAGCTCAAGATGATCCTAGCAATTATGATCGCTGGCATGATGGGTGTAATCTATCTCAACTATGGGCTCTCCTTCTGGCAAGGATCTCGTTTCATCGTCTCAGGCGAAATGACACTGTCAGAAGTGCTGACTATTCTGCTCGCGATCATGATTGGAGCTTTCTCGCTTGGAAATGTCGCTCCGAACGCTCAGGCTTTCACTACCAGTGTTGCTGCCGCTGGCAAGATCTACAGTACCATTGATCGAGTCTCACCCTTAGACCCTAATTCGGAAGAGGGGGAGAAACTTGAACAAGTGGAAGGAACGGTCGAGCTGCAGAATATCCGAATGATCTACCCATCGAGAAATGAAGTAGTGGTCATGGAAGATGTCCATCTCAGGGTACCTGCAGGAAAGACAACGGCTCTTGTTGGCGCGTCTGGATCAGGGAAGTCTACGATTGTGGGCCTTGTAGAGCGCTTCTACGACCCTGTGGGTGGCAAAGTGTACCTTGATGGCCATGAAGTCAGCAAGCTGAACCTGAGATGGTTGCGTCAACAAATATCCCTGGTCAGCCAAGAGCCAACGTTGTTTGGTACGACAATATTTGGCAACATCAAGCATGGACTTATTGGTACGAAGCATGAGCATGCGACCATTGAAGAACAGAAAGCACTCATCGAAAGCGCAGCAAAAATGGCAAATGCGCATGACTTTGTCATGGGTCTTCCAGAAGGCTACGAAACTAATGTTGGAGAACGTGGCTTCCTTCTTTCCGGTGGACAAAAGCAGCGTATAGCTATTGCGCGAGCCATGGTTAGCGATCCAAGGATCCTATTGCTAGATGAAGCTACTTCAGCCCTTGATACCAAGTCTGAAGGGGTAGTCCAGGCTGCTCTTGATGTGGCTGCGCAGGGTCGGACAACCATCGTGATCGCTCATCGCCTTTCTACCATCAAGACCGCTGAAAATATCGTCGTCATGTCACGAGGGCGTATCGTTGAACAAGGTACTCATGATGAGCTGCTAGAGAAGAAATCTGCATATTTTAATCTCGTCGAGGCCCAACGCATCTCCGCCGAAAATGAGGACAAGAAAGCAGAAGAAGAGACCGAACAGTTGGAAGAGCTGGAAGGGGGAGAATTAGTCAAGTCGTCCTCACCGGAGAAGACCCTGAGTGGTCCAAAGCTCGAACGTCTAGATACTGGAAAGTCGATATCGAGTGCAGTGCTAGAAAATAAGGGCTCTAGCTCGGGTCCTCAGTACGGGTTATGGACTCTGATCAAAGTTGTTGGGAGCTTCAATAGAAAGGAAGTCCACTTCATGCTCATTGGTCTCTTCTTCTCTATCATTGCTGGAGGAGGAAATCCCACTCAGGCAGTCTTCTTTGGACAATCTATAGTAGCATTGTCATTACCACCGCCGCAATACGCCGAGCTCAGGTCCCACACTAATTTCTGGGCTCTGATGTACCTCATGCTGGCCATCGTACAGATATTATCCTTCGGTGCTCAGGGTATAGCATTTGCATACTGTTCTGAGCGCTTGGTACATCGTGCAAGAAGCCAGGCTTTCAGGACGATGCTTCGCCAGGATATTGCCTTCTTCGACAAAGAAGAAAATTCAGCCGGCGCCTTGACATCTTTCCTCTCAACCGAAACAACGCATCTCTCAGGCATGAGTGGCGTTACTTTAGGTACCATCCTTGTGGTCAGCACTACCCTGATAGCCGCAATTTCGCTGTCTTGCGCGATCAACTACAAGCTTGCTCTCGTATGCACCGCGACGATACCGATCCTCCTTGCTTGTGGCTTCCTCCGATTTTGGATGTTAGCAAGATTCCAAGACAGAGCGAAGAAAGCGTACGAGTCTTCTGCGAGCTATGCATGCGAGGCCACCGCTGCGATCCGCACTGTTGCGTCTTTGACTCGAGAAGAAGATGTATGGCAGCACTATCACCAGGCATTGGCCGAGCAAGGAAAGAAAAGTCTGCGATCAATCCTTCGATCTTCGGTTCTTTACGCCTCGTCTCAATCATTCATGTTCCTGTGTATCGCTCTTGGGTTCTGGTATGGCGGTACGCTCATCGCAAATGGGGAGATATCAGAGCTGCACTTCTTCATCTGCTTCTCTGCCATCATATTTGGCGCACAATCTGCTGGAACCATCTTCTCGTTTGCACCAGATATGGGCAAAGCGAAGCAAGCTGCTAAGGAGCTCAAGACCTTGTTCGATCGTATACCAGCGATCGACTCTTGGTCTCCAGACGGCGAGCGATTCAAGGGCATGGAAGGCACCATTGAGTTCCGCGATGTTCATTTCCGCTATCCTACCCGTCCGGAGCAGCCTGTACTGAGAGGGCTCAATCTAACCGTCAAGCCAGGACAATATGTGGCCCTAGTTGGAGCAAGTGGCTGTGGCAAGAGCACGACTATTGCGCTCATGGAGCGCTTCTACGATCCGTTATCTGGAGGAGTCTTTGTTGATGGGAAGGAGATTTGGTCTCTTAATATCAACGACTACCGAGGTTTCCTAGCCCTCGTCAGCCAGGAGCCTACGCTCTACCAAGGTTCGATTCGAGAAAACGTGTTGCTGGGCGCCGATCGGGAAGATGTGCCAGAGAAAGCTATCGTACAAGCCTGCAAAGATGCCAACATCTACGACTTCATCATTTCCCTCCCGTAAGCTCTAACCTCCTCTTCTCTCGTTTAACTACAAGACTAACACATCTACAGTGACGGATTCTCTACGGTAGTCGGCTCAAAAGGTAGCATGCTGTCCGGCGGCCAGAAACAGCGTATTGCGATCGCGCGCGCTCTCCTCCGTGACCCCAAGATTCTCCTCCTCGACGAAGCCACCTCAGCACTCGACTCAGAATCAGAGAAAGTGGTGCAAGCCGCTCTTGACGCCGCCGCACAAGGGAGAACTACTATCGCTGTAGCGCATCGTTTGAGCACGATCCAGAAGGCAGACATAATTTACGTCTTCGACCAGGGTAGGATAGTGGAACATGGTACGCATACCGAGCTGCTGAGGATGAAGGGGAAGTACTTTGAGCTGGTCAACTTGCAGAGTTTGGCAAAGATGCACTAGATGAACTAATCGTTCGAGTTTTGTCTGGTTATTTAACGGATGGTAGTTCGGCGGCATTCGCTGGCGTTGTGGGAGCGGAATGAGCGAGTCATGCATAGCGATGGTGTTGGTGGCTAGCTTGCTCTTGCTCATTCGCCCAGCTGAGATGGATGATCAGCATTGTATACATCAAGCCACCTCTACTCGCTTCTTAGAGACACACCACAAGATCAATGAATCAATTCCTATGACTCCCTTGTATTTGTGCCATCAGTCTGAGTCTCCCATGCTTTGACACCGGGAATCGATGCTCAATCTCCCTCGGCAACGTCAAAGTCCTTGTAAACATCTCGCACCCTTACGCCCCGGGTATCAGCTATAATGCCCATGAGTCCTTGCCCAACGTCGCGGATTTCGTTGTAGTCGTGAAGCAGCTTGATGTGGGCTTTGACAGTTGCCTGAGCGTCTTTGTTCCTAGGCCGAAGGAGTCAGAGGTGGAGGATAGCAGAATGGAAAAAAATGCAACAGAAAAGACTTGACCGGTCATTCCCAGCATGAAGGTAGATCACATTCGTGGAACATTTAGTAGGGTATTGGACTCTTGAAGCCTGCCACTTCTTCGACTCAAGAACGAAGACAAAATTGACACAGGAGAAAAGTTCGTCATACTTAAGCTTCCCATTCACTTCCCTTCGCTTCCCCTCGGTCTCCTCTATCTGTCTCTTCAGAGATTCGATTTTGGCTTGGAGATTTGCCTAATGTCATTATCAATCAGTAAGGCTTGAAACTTTGATGGTTTTAAGAGCACGAAGGGCGCACAATCTTCTTTTCTTCGGCAATTTTAGCTGGAGATGGTAGAGGCGTAGATAGCACTGGTGGATTGAGTTTCGAAGCTTCTTTGGGTAATGATGGGGCCGGAGAAGAGACTGGTGGATCAGGTTTAGAAGCGCCTTTTGGAGATGATGCAGCTGGAGACGAGATTGGTGGATCAGGTTTTGAGGTTCGTTGTGCAGACGGTGAGGTCGAAGGCGCAGCGTTATGGTCCGATTGCTTCTGAGGAGGTGCTAGAGGCGAAGACATTATGAGAGACACTTTGGTGGTAGTGTTTGTAGAAAAAGTCGGGACAGTTAAGAATTTGCTTAAAAAAGTGCTAAAGAAGCACTACCAAATACCTCGGGAATAAACGTTCAACAATGTGCTAGGGAAGTTCTTTGGTAGAGACCATCTCCACCATTGTTGTTTCGCCTCGGGAACCTCTCGAATTGTTTGTGGAGAGCCTTTACTCAAGCTACCAATTTGTAGCCCTACTGGATTGCTGTTTGTGGGCAAAGGGGTGGAAAGGGGTCAGCCTCGAGAGAACTCGGCAGCGGAGTGATTTCCGCTGTTCTCCGCCAACTTCGAGGAGAAACGACATTTGCCTCCCCTTGACGCTTCATCTCATTCAATTCGAATCGCTAACTGCTTCGATCCACCCTAGCCGAATCTCGAGGATACTTCAGTATCCTACCTGAAGAGACAATGCAAGCACCGTCACACCAGCGCACACTCAGCTCATAATCTTCTCCACCACTTCCGCGTCAGCATCGCTCACATCAATCATGTCTCTCCCCCTCCGCCTTACAGCACTTTTCTACCTCGTCGGCTATGTCTTCGCACACGAACACCACATGGACGAAATACTCGAAGGGGAAGCCGTCTCCGCCAAACCTATCGACGCCATCCTCTGGATCCACATTCTCATCCAGATCTTCGCCTGGGGCATCATCTTCCCCACCGGCATGGTCCTCGGCATAGTCCGCTCTCGATGGCACGTCCCATGCCAAACCCTAGGGGCCATGCTCGCTATCGTCGGATACTTTCTCGGCCATGCGCATGGAGGGCGCCAGTTTGCGCCGAATGTGCATGCTTCTATGGCGACGATGCTTATGATTATGCTCATTGTCCAAGTTGTCATGGGAGTGTATTTGAAGCTGCATTTGGAGAAGGGGATACATGCACGGCTACGGAGGTATACGGTTATGATGCATGGGATGATGGGGAAGGCGATGCCGGTTGCGAGTTGGGTGCAGATGCTGTTTGGAGGCATTACGGCTCTGGGATTCTGTCGGGATGATCATCTAGGTCAATGTCTGGCGCATTTTATCATGGGCAGTGCGTTTATCGGCTATGGCATCGTTCTTACCATCATTCTTCTGGTCGGACAGCTCTGGTTGAAACGGACTGGTCGCAGTCAAGAGTTCTTCGACAGCCTGCTCATTGCGGCATGGGGGTGCGTCAATACCTTCACGGAGCACAGTTGGGGTGAGCCGTGGGTGAAGAACGATATACAACATACGACCATGGGTATCGTGTGGTGGTGCGCTGGGCTTTTGGGGGTATGGCTGTCAAGAAAAAGAGATGGGACGCCGAGAAGGAACCTGTTTCCTGCGATAGTCATCATGCTTACTGGGTGGGGCATGAGCGCGCACCCACAGTCGTTGGAGATGAGCACACACATCCACACGGTCTTTGGGTACACTCTCATGGCAGCAGGAGCTGCGAGAATAATTGAAATTTCGTTTGTACTGAAGGATGCGAACTCGCTGTCTGAAACAAATTACGAGGCGACGAACAGCTTTCAATTCCTTACTCCTTTTGTAAGTCCTTCTATTCAACCTCCCCCAAGGGGTCTATGCATCTGCTGACCGCTTTCACAGCTCCTCTATACCTCCGGTTTCCTCTTCCTGGGCGCTACAGAAGAACAAATGGCCCTCCTCGCCACTGCTCAGGTTACCCACGTCTCATACATCCTGCTACTTTACAGCATATCATTCCTATTATTTCTCTTCGTATCCATGCTGCTGCACCTGTACGCTACCCATGCGTGGCCTCTTGATGCTCAGTCAAAGAATTTACCAACCGGCACGGCAAGTGGTCACGTGGGAATTGTTGACAGGAGGGTGAAGGATGCAGAAGAATTTGAGTTGGAGGGGCTAATGAGTGATGATGAGGGGGCTGAGGATAGTCCAGGGGCGTTGGGGAGGAGGAAGGAGAATGGAAGGGTTACGGGCTAGGTTTGTAGAGCGTCAAATTCGCGGACTAATCTCACAGAAAAATTAAAGACCTCATTCGTTCTAAGCTTGATGTACCCAGTACATTACACTCCTACAATCAATCTGACAGACGCAAGTCTTTATGAGACTGACGGCTCGGGTACTTTCAGCCTCCAGGTCGAAAGCGCTGATGTTACCGGAGTATGATGTCCTGACAGAAGGGGATTGGCCTTATTGCGATTCAGAGGAGGACGACTCTGATGGAGGTGATTATGATTCTGACTCTGATTGTGGTGATTCAGAGCTAGACGAATTTATTGTAGACGAGACAGATGCAGCAGAGGATGAGGGATAGCGGGAGGAAGACTAGGGACTAGCAGATCTGGTTGCAGATGGTTGTCCTCCAAAATGCTCTATGGCAGCTTGTCTATTCTTGCCCGCTGCGAATGGAGGTCCTCGTCATCCCCTTTGCAAATCTCACCACCGCCCTCGATGCCACCCACTTGATTTATGCTTTTCCCAAAGGCACCTGGGTCGAGAACTCTGCCACACGCCACGACGGCTCCATCTTGACCACCCTCGTAACGAAGCCAGACATTTACATGTTCGGTCGCCGTGCCCTTCGACCTGAACCTTTCCTCGTCCACAGCTTTTCCAGTCTCAGGTTGACGAGCGTCACCGGCATAACCGAATCATCGCCAGACACTTTTCAAGTGATAGTCGCCAACACAAGTCTCGCAACCCTGACTGCTGCCCCCGGCCCAAACCACATCTACAGTGTCACCTTTCCCCCAGGCTGCATCTACGAGCAAGGTACCGCAGTCACAACCGAAGCCAAACTCACCGCTTCCCTCCCAGACGCCGGGCTGCTCAACGGCCTCACGACTCTTAACAATTATACAATCCTCGCCGCGGACTCCCGCAAAGGCGTCGTCTACGCTATCAACACCATCACAGGCGCCTACCACATCGCCATTTCGGACCCTCTGCTAGTCGGCAATAGCCCCACGGGTCAAGTGGCCACCGGTTCCGGCGTCAACGGCATCAAAATCCGTGGCTGCTACCTCTACTTCACCAACACGGCCGGATCGCTTTTTGCCAAGGTTGAGATCGACCTCATCGGCGGTACTGCAAAGGGGGCCGCTACTGTCGTTGCTCGATTGGCAATTGGACTGGGGTTCGCTGATTTCAACCTCGACAGTCAAGGGAACGCGTACATGGCTATCAGGAGCGGGGATGAGATTTCGTTGATTAGTGCGAGAATTGGGAAGCAGAGGATCATCGCTGGCATGGTGAATGGCACCGAATTAGTCCAGCCGACTTCTATATCAGTTGGTAAGGGACTGGGGGAGGAGGAATGGGCGTATGTCACGACTGGGGGTGGGAGCACTGGGGGTGGCAACTTGATCGGGATTGATATTGGATAGCACTGAAAGACTGTTATATCAAGAAGTATTGGTGGCGGGAAATTGTTTGTGCATTGGTGCATGTCGGTACCTGAATATCTAATCCGTTTTGATAGCATACATTGTAATCAACTTAGTCTTCATCTCGCTCCTTGATTTTCCAAGGACCTGTGGCCCTTTAAAGATGGGTAACCTATTAATAATCTTTCCCTCCTTCAATTTTCTTGATTGCGTCGAATTTGGAGCTTGCCCTATGGAGTCTAATTCCGACGTGTTCAACCGTGCCCACATAGAGGTTGGCTGGTGAAAACCCCTACAAATCAACCGATCACGTCAAACTCATCGACGAACCATAAATAATAGTAGCCAGAGCCCGAAGGGAAGGAGCAGCAACTGAAGGGTAGCGAGATCTGGGCTAGCCGTACGACACGCTTCACCGGATGAACTATTTCCCTTGTACATACAACATGCCATACTTGAGATTAAGTTGGTCAATGTGACCAAGCCAGCCTTGACCGCCATGGGCTGCAAAGCATATTCGTGAGCGCGTCAGGAAAGTCGACCCCACACATCGGTCTTCTGAAGAGGCACGTCAGGAGACTTTTAAGAGTGGGAGGCGTAAGCTGAGCCTCAGCACTTTCCTCGGAGATTGGAATTAGAGCCGGAGTCAATTCCTTCGTAAATGCAGTCTTTGGGATCCGGAACCCTTGACGTTTTATAAAGTGTAGGGATTTCGAGAAAACACGAAATTGAGAAGTTGGGATATGGCTGGCTGGAGTAGAGGCTGAGAAAATTGAAGGAGGGAAGAGTGGGTGGAGGGGCGTTCTATACTTATGTTGACGTCTCACCCTCACGCACCCTGCTCGTCCTGACACACCCCCTTTCCCCCCTCACCTAGGCTACCAGTCTCACCAATCTGTGAGGGTGAAGCGACAGACAATTGACCAAGCGGATCGAGGCAAAGGAGGAAGGAATCTTAGTATTAGAAATAGGACTCGTAAGATTCTTTGGTTTAGAAAGACATAGCGGCGCGGTCCGGATGTAATGTATTTTAAACTCACAGGGTCTATACCTCGATTAGAACTAGGACATATAACGCCAGCGTATTTATATAGAACGCTGGCTCAGAGATGCTCGATGTTGGAGCCTGAAGAAGTTTTGGTCGAAACAAGCTTAGCGGCTGGGTCCGTCTGAACATATTTGATACCAACAAGATTTATATTTTGCTTCCAGGACTTGGAAACAAAGTGCTAGCGTTCTTAGATAGAATACTAGCTCCGAGATGCTGAGATTTGGACCAAGATGGGTTGATCTGAGCTAGGGATAGCGGTCCGGTCCAGAGTGAACATATATTTAGTGTCCACAGAACAGATCTTTGAGACCAGACTCTGGAAGCGTTGATACATTCTTCGAAGATAGGTAGCATCAATTGCCCTGACATCGCATGTGGCTAGCTCACTACCCGTCTTCTACTGATCTTTCTTCTTCGTCTCCTTCTTCGTTTCCCACCCAGTATCTTTCACTATAACCCCAAGTAACCGCCAACATACCCACAGGAAACCCAACAATACGACACCCACAGTCCCACCATCTACCCAATTAGCCCTCATCAAGTCCAGTACAGGCACCTTCAAATTCTCAACCAATGGTTTCCCGTGACTGATAGGTTGTAAATGATAGAACATAGTCCGCGGTCCAAACAAGCCATCGTAACCTAGATTCACTCGATCAAAGGGATTCGTGTTCATTTTCGTCCCTTCATCAGAGGGACATGCCCAGAAGACAATGGGCCAGGGGATTGATGCGTTCCGTTGGCCATCATGTTGAGCTAAGACGGGGGCAAGATACCGGAGGTGGAGCGGGATATCAGCATGCCACGATCCTCCTGATTTAGTTGAGGGCGCAAGTTCCAACAGAAGAGCAGACCCCCACTTCGGTATGGCCCATTCTGGAGCTTCGAGACCAGTCTCACCAGAGAGGGCGCGGATGGAGTGGAGGTTATTGGAGGCGAGGAAGTTGGGAGAAGAAAGTTGGTACTTGTCTATAAAAAGCGAGGAGGGAAGAGTCAGGTAGGCGTGAAGAGTGCACTGTTCAGAGGGGGGTTTGATGGCCAAGGGTAGTGCTAGGCGAAGGGTTGGGTGGAGGCCGGTCGGCTCTATGAAGCTGGTAGAATAAGTACTGCCAGAAGCGGCAGTGTGGTGACGAGAGGGAAACGAGAAGAGTGTGGGATCTTGTAGCGGTCAGCCCAGACCTGCGAATGAGGGGAATCGCTGTAGCGTACTGGGCTTGCTGTCCTCTCCAATTACCGCCAGAAAGCCTCCAAGCGATAGCTCTTCGGGGTGAGTGGCCTTCTCCTTTGCGAGCACACCAACTTCTACTTTCATGGAGCCCCCACGATTATCAACCTTTTCGTTCCATGTTCTCGAATTTGGACTGGTATGCCAAAATGCACTCATAGTGAAAGATTGGGATATTGTATCATAGTCGACATCGAGATAATCGACAGATCGGAGAGCCTCTGCGCTAGCCTTGCACGAGGCGTCGTTGGCGCATATTTTTTGCTGTATGTAGGTGACTAGGTCCTTCAAAGATGGGAGGAGTTCATGGTATTGCGACGCTGATGAAGAGGCGAATCGTCCCGAGAGCACTGGTAAGCTAATGAATGAATCCTTTGGTATTGCACATTTTACGCGTCCCCCAAATGTCTTCTCTAAGAGTGGGCAGAGCAAGTCACTACCATAATGATCAGACGTAGTGATCAGAGTGGCGAGCAGGGTGACTGCTTACATACGCAGTTTGATCTTTCTGAGGAGTAAACAGAATGTGCAATCCAGGGGAAGCTGTTGAGACGAAAGGCGCAATTGAAGCGTAGGGCTTCTCTGACACCCATCTGATATGCAGCTCGTGGCACTGTTTCAAGACTCGCCAAAGCTACTATCATCAGTCAGGCTCATTTGCAGTGGCACAAGCGCTTGGTACCTCTTGAGGAAGCTCATACAAACTGTATGTTAGGCGGTCTTCTCGCGCCGCCTTCAAAGACTTTACGTGAAGCGTATCATTCTGGAGATCAAGCTGCTTTGGATCGAAGGTATCTCCAGGGTTATGGACAAAAGTGATGCGTTCTTTCATTTTGCATGCGCTGCTCATTGGCAGCTTTGATACTGGAATAAGTTACTGCTCTCAAAACCCAGAGCTCGAACAGGGTTCAGGAGATCGCCCGCTTAGGGTTCGGCAGCGGGATCACGCATTAGCGTCGCCAGGCTACAATTTGGCGGGGGGTTCGATTTTCTCGAAAGACCACTTGTTCATATCTAAAGCTATAATTCTTCTATAACACTCCTTTAACAGGTCTTCAGGCTCTTTAAATCCCTAGGCGCCCTCCAGAAGGGCCCTATCCGGTTATTCCGAGCAGGTTCGCTCCATAGGATTTTCTTTGAAATCCATCTCTCACCAGATCTCACGCCCTTAGGATGCATCTCCCAACCCACCTCTCGGTCTTAATTCTGGTCCTGACTACCACCATCTACGCCGCTCGCCCGAAACCAGAACGAGTCCTCCTCTCAAACGTTATAAGCCTCACTCTGCGCAAGGACCTAAAAACCACTCACAACCGCGTTTCCGCCGCACCTCAGCTAGCATGCATAGGCGGCACCGCAAAAGGTCTCTACGAAATCGACGTTTTACGATGTAAAAATGCGGGCTCCTCATATGGCGACGAAGACATCCAGTGGACCTGCGCCGCCTCCCTCCCCTCAGAATTCAAATTGGGCAGCACAGACGTGATATGCGAGGGTTTCGCCTCGAGCGACGATGAATACGTCCTGAAAGGCAGCTGTGGGGTCGAATACCGCCTGATGCTCACGGATATCGGCGAGGAAAAATACGGCCGAAAAGGAAAAGGTCTATGGGACGACTACAAGCCCGAGGGAGGATCATCAAGTTTTGTATCATTCTTCTTCTGGGCCATCTTCATTTCAGTAATTTGCTGGATGCTCTACGCCGCCTTCATTCGCGACCATGGCCCACAGCGTCCGGGAAATCGACCTGGCTTCGGAGGCTGGGGAGGCGGAGGTGGAGATAATGATGATCCACCACCACCATACGATTACCACCCATCGCCAAAGCCCAAGGCATCTTCATCAAACAGAGCGCCAAGAGCTGCTCCCGCGCAAGCTCAGCCTCAGGCGGGGTGGAGACCGGGGTTCTGGACTGGTGCACTGGGTGGTGCGGCAGCAGGGTACGCGGCCGGTAATAGAGGGCAAAATCAGCACCCGAGGACCCAGGAACCCCAAATGAGAATGCGTGATAACGGAGAGGGAAGTTCGAGGTGGGGTGGAGGTGGAGGTTCTAATTCGAGCGCCGGTGGTTCGTATGGATCTAGTAGGCATGAGAGCTCGGGGTTTGGGGGGACGAGTAGGAGATGAGATTGGGTGAGAGAAATGACGAAAAACGGGGGGCAACGCAATTACTGGTTTATTGGGCTTCTTTTGAGCTTCGGCGTTTGGGTCTGATCAACGATACCCCAAAACGAAAACGAAATCTGCTTCTGCTCTTGAGATAGGCTTTGGATAGATCACTACCTAGGAGGTAGCTTAAGCAAGAAGCTTCACTATCGAACTCTTGTCTTTGGCTTCACATATCTCTCTGCTAAGATGTGTCTGTGATGTCAAGAGTGAGAGAAAGCATTGGCTAGCCGCGTGCATATCAGCCTAATCTGCCACGCCTAATCTTCTACAGGCACCTCAACTCCAGCGTTCGCAGCTGCGCGCCTAGCCCGCTTGCCCCTTTTCTTAGGTTCGCCCTTCTTACGCTTTGGACCCTTCTTCTTCCCCTTCCTTCCCCTGTTCTCCTTCGTGGAAGACTCTTCTCCAGCTGTGGTCTCTCCTCCACCTGCCGCACCCTCGTTGGCGATGAAGTCCTCTCTCTCCTTTCTCTGTTCTTCCATAGCCTGCTTCTCCTGAGCGGTCTCTTCTTCCAATCGCTTTCGATCTTCTTCAATTTCCCTCTCCAACTCCTCAGGATCATCGAATTCAGTCCCTGCCATCTTTTCGAAATCTGGTAAATCGACTGCTAGTTTTTCGCCTAGCAATGTGGCTTTGATTCGTTCAAGATTCAACTTCTCCTCTTTCACAAATTTGAGCTTGACCTTATGTCTTGTCCGGCCAGGAAACATCTTGCTAATCATTTCGAAATCAGTACCGAACATGCGTAGCCCGTCATAGAACCTTTCTGTAAGCAGCTCGTTCCAGCCACCACTCTTGTCTCGCTTCATGTAGGTACCTTGGTTCATCTTCCGTGTGAGATCGGACTCCTCGATGCTGTCCAATTGTCCCCCCGCTCGTTCTTCCGCAGCTGCTGCATGGCGATCAATTTGCAACGAGTCTTCGTCTATTCTAATCTCGCCGTTGACTATGATTGTGTTGGGTACATTTTGGGCGACACTCTCTTCTCGCGCATTCCGTGCTCTTAGTCGCTCTATGCGCTCATCAGCTGTCTCGACGGGAGCTTCATTCTCAGGCTCAACTTGTCCCATGAGCTCTTGTAATTCTCTTTGCTTCTTGCGCACAAATTCTGCTCGCTCGAGTTCGCGCAAATCGATCTCCCGTTTCGATACCCTGCCCGTGCGACTGTCTCTGCAAAGGTCGGCCATTTTCATCTCGGAAGGCTCGATGGTAATTGTCTCAGCACCTTCAGGCGTCGCTGCTCGCTTCTTCCTCCGACCCTTGTTCGCTGGGTCTTTGGATGAGCCTTGTACAGCGTCCTCGACAATCTCAGCTGCTGTATCTTGAGCGCTCCGCTGCTTTTTCTTTCTCGTGTACTTTCTTTTTGGCTTAGTAGGCGCTGGATCCCCCTCAATCTGTCCGGAGGAGGCTTCGTTAGCGCCTGCAAGCGTCTCGGATGTGGTCCCCGGGTCCCTCTGAACCCCTTTGCCCTTTGCGTTTTTCCTTGGCTTTTTAGCCTTCGCTGATGGGCCTTGTGTTGCTTCCGCAACTACCTCAGCTGCCGCCTCTTCGATCTGTCTCGTCCGTTTCGCTTTTGCTGACACCCTGGGCTTCTTCGCCTGTTTAGCCGGTTTTGACGCACTCGGTGCCGCCGCTCTATTAGACCCCTCTGCCATAACTTCACTGTTGTCCGTAGTGGGTAAAGGCACATTCGCATCTGCGTCGGCAGTGGTCGGTCGGGCATTTCGAGTTTGCTCTAGAGGCTTCTCTATCCTTCGGCGCTTAGCAGCGGGTGCTTCAGTGTCTCGAATTGCATTATTAACGACCGGGGCATTAGCTGAGGTAGGTGCGCCAGTAAGAGCTGGAACAGAGGCCTCTTTCTGCGCAGCGGTCGAGGGGTTCGCAGTGGGGCTGGTATCAGAAGGTAAGGCGTTGGACACATCGGACGCGGCAGCACGACTGGTAGGCTCAGAAACCTGGCTTTCTTGACGAGCCTGAATACCTTGTGACGGCAGTTGAGAGATCTGGCCAGGCTCAGATGGTCGTTTCTGGGGGACGACAGAAGCTACCGATGTTGGGCTCGGTGACGAGACGTGTCCAGGAGGAATGGCAGTCAGCGTAGCCACATCTTTCTGAGCGGGGGCTCGTGGCGCAGCTGTGACTGGCGGTTGGGTGGATGCTGGTGTGGGTAGGGATGTAGAGGGTGTGCGCGAAGCTGCAACGCGTTGTGGCTGGGCCTGAGGCTGAGGAGTCTGCGACTGTACCTGTCTATCAACGCTGGGCCTTGCAGAAGTCTGAGTAGAGGTAGAGGGTGCCGGACGTCGACCTGGTGCTGCTCTTGGAGCGAACTTCTTCCCCGATTTATCTGTACAACAATGAGCAAGGATACGCCGCTCAACAGGGTGAAACACGCACTGATGACCGAACTGCCCAATGCCGACATTGGCTCCCCGACTATGTTGTGGGAACACCACCGGCACAGAAGAAATTGGCTTACACCAAAGTGTATACGCAGTTGCATCTGAGTATCTGCAATTGAATCATCGCGGAGTGCCAAGATTTCGCGGATCTACTAACTTCAAAGGGTCAAGCCCAGAATTAGCGTTAGCCGTTACGACTTCGTGGACTTGCTCGAAAAAATAACATTTCTCCTGACAGCATCCCTACAATCAACACCATTTTGCCTTCCAGGTCGCCGCAAGGGCCGCTCTTTCCGCTACATCTATGTCCAGTCAACAGATTTGAGGCAGTCGCTGTTGAGCTTAAGGGTCATGACCCTCATTCAAAGCAGAACCGTCTCCCTTTCTTCTTCTGATCTTATCAAGATGGAAGAGAGGAAACGGCCCGCTCCTCACGATCATGACAACACCGAGCCCCCTCTCAAGCGGCAGGCAACGACTGTCAATGGCGCTCCGAAGGGCCACATTGACGCTGACATGCCCTGGAAGGATGATCTCGAGGTGAGCAAGTCTTGCGACTTCTAGCGCTCCTTCGCCCCCCCTCCGGATAAACGCATATATTAAGACTGCTTTACACGCCCGTATTGAATCTGGCTAACACACCTGATATGTATAGTCATTCCAAAAGGAGGCCATCTACCGGCAGATGCAGGAATACAAGCGGGACAGGAATAGTCTAGAAACAAGGCTGAAAGACATGACAAAGAAAGCATTGCACCACGATGAACACCTAATGCTCATAGATGCTTGGTTCAGCGAGGTGAGCACCGTACCAGATACATACTTCCCGCTGATACTGATCACTGATTTAATATAGTTGCTCGACGAAATCAGGCTTCTGATTGGAAATTTTGACAGCCGCAGAACATTTTCAACTTTTCCAACCACTCTTTTGGCGTCGGACTCTGAGGTTTTCAAAGAGCATCTCCGTTCGAGATCGACAGATATATCTTCTGCAATATCACAGCTGTTTTCTTCAGCGCCAGCCTCTGCACCAGAAGTCTCTCAGTATCAGTCCCGTATCGCGCAACTCCTTGAAGCCGAGAAAGGACATATCATTGAATTAGAGAAGAATCGCCTTGAAAAAGAGAAACTGGTCGAGCGCCTAGAGGATGCTTCCCTGAGATACATGATCGCAGAGAAAAAGCTTGACCGCGCGAAAAGCGCAACGGTAGCGAAACTTGAGAAACAGGCTCTAGCTGGAGGCCAGAATGACGCAGGCAGTCACGTGGGCGGAAACGGTCAGGAATCAACCGACGGACAGATCGAATCGAAAGCCGTGAATGGAGAAGAGCTGTTGGAGGCTGAAGAAGCGCGAAAAGAAGCCGTGGCTGAATCTGCGAAACGCAAGGAACAGCTAGGAAGTCTCGAGGCGGAGAATGCGGTGCTTACAGCTCAAGTAACGACTCTGAACAATCGACTTTCACATTTATCAGACGACGACTATAGCAAGACCGATCTCTTTAAGCACCTTAAATCTCAACATGAAGATGTGATAAAAAGAATCAACAATCTGGAGGCTACTAATGTCCAATTACGGGAAGAAGCGGAGAAGCTCCACGCGGAGCGGACTGCATACCGCGTTCAACTGGAAAAGGAATTCCAATTGGTAATTGCAGAGCGGGAAGCTCACCTTGCCCAAGCAGAGAATGACCTAGCGAGAATTAGATCTGGCAGAGATGAGCTCATAGCCGAAGTTCAGATGAGGAAGACTGCCCAAAGCCAGGAACGGATGTCCGTCGAGCAGATCAAGGAAATAGCCAGTGCTAAGGATGAGCGGATCAAGGCACTAGAATCTGAGATAGGACGACTGAAACTTCAGACTAGCGAATCTGAGGACCACCCAAGTCCACCGTCGAGTCTAGATGGCCTGTCCACCGAAGAGTTGCAGTCGCGGTATTCAAATCTCGAAAAGCAGTATTCATTGCTGAACAACGAACTCCAGTCAATGGGGACCGCCTTCAAGAAGACATCCGGACTTGCATCGCAGAAGGTCGCACATGTCTCAGCTTTAGAGGAGAAGTCCATACGACTAAGCGCGGAGAAGTCAAGGGCAGACCAGAAGTACTTCGCAGCCATGAAAGCCAAAGAAGCGCGCGAGCAAGAGGTCAGGACGCTGCGCTCGCAGAACAACAAGAGCTCAGAAATGGTCTCTTCGCTCAAGGACTCGGAAGCAGCCAACCGAGCTCTACAAGTCAACCTCGAAAAGCAGATTGCTGAGATCAAAGAATCGCTCAATGGCATGGAAACTAAGCATCGGGCCTCGCAGCAGCAACTGGCGGAGCGAAATATTCAGCTTGATGGTCTGAAAGCGCAAGTCGAGGAGCTCAAGAAGAACCTTGAAGCAAAGGACACTTCCGCGAGCGCCACATCAACCGCTTGTCGCAAGGCTGAAGTCGAGGTCTCGTCTCTCAAAGTCCGCCTGGAGGAAACGCAAAAGAGCCTGGAGATGTGGAAGACGAAAGGCCTGGGCAATGAGAGCGGCGAGTACGAGATGTTACGAGTAAGTCCAATCTTTCGACATCGCTTTGTCTTCCTCACTAATATAATTGCCAGATCATGGCACTCTGCACTGTGTGCCACAAAAACTTCAAAAACACGGTCATCAAAACCTGCGGACACCTTTTCTGCAATGAGTGCGTTGAGGAGCGAACCTCTAACCGATACAGAAAATGTCCGAATTGCAATAAGTCTTTTGGAGCGGGTGATGCGATGCATATCACGCTCTGAGCTTTGCTTGAGGATCAGCAATTACAGTAACAATTGAATTGTTTGGCTGGCTTGTGAGCTTGTACTTTTAGGACTCATTTTCTTTCGCGGCTATTCTGGCTAGGCTTCGGCGGTTAGGATATATAAAGTAAAGTAGCTTCAGGACCATTGGCTTGCGCCAGACGGACGCAATCGAGCGCTTCTTGTATCATGCTCACAATTCTTAGTTGAGCAAAACTTGGCCAGTATGGCTACTACTTATTGTTGTTGCATTGGAATCGGGGCACCATGATGATTTGAGAACCATCATATCTAGTTCAAGCAACGATCAAGCGCCTATGCTATGCTACATTATCATCAGCTTCTCGCATTGATACCCTGCTCTGCCATGCACCGAACCCCAGCCAGTCAGACAAAAACTCTCTCAGCTGCTCGCTCCTCTGATCACAATCCCTCTTCGTTTCTGTCCCCCTTCCCACTTTCAAGACAGCCCTCACACAGTCCCGGCAATGCTCAATTCCCTAATCTCTCCCAACACCTGCTCAACCCTACTATCCAGATGCCCCTGCGCATACTGCTCCCTCGTATCCGCATCCAAGAATTGCTGCACCTGCGCCATCCTAGAATATGCCTCCGCGCAAAACCGCAATTGGATCTTCACCAGTGCCTCAAAGCTCGGATCCAGATACGGTACGCGGAGATCAATCAGTTGGGGTAATTCGGAGAAGAGTTGCTCGTTTAGGGCTTCGTAGGCTGTTTTAGCAAGATCGGATTCTCGCTCTGCGCGGGGCAATTTGGTGGGGTCTTTGTCCGGTTTTTCGACGAGCTTTTTTACGCGGGCGCGGGTTGCGTCGTAGTCGAGGAGTTTGTGGTTGCGTTTTTTTATGCCTGTGGTGGGGTCAGTAGGGGTTGTGCTTGGGTGGAGGAGGCGGAAGTGGCAGGGAGGGTAGAGACGAGACGAGACGAGACGTACATTCATTTATGTCGGGGAAGTAGGCAACAAAGCGTGATATGGGTTCAAGGACGGTTTGTCTATAGCTGGGTGTCAGCCCGTGCCCTTCTAGCCTTTGAATGCATCTGAGGGTATACCTGAAAGGTCCGTCTAGTGCTTTGATAGTCTCGGTATCTAGGTCTTCTACTGCTTGCTTGTAGCTTCTGCTGACCCCATCATTGGCACCTGCATCTCCGTAGAAAGCGTCTATTGTCTCTGCAATCCGCATTTGTGATGCTGTCATAGCTGTATCTCCAATATCAGATCAACCGCACTCCTGGCTGGCATGGTACTTTTCTCCTACCTCGTAATGAGTCTAGGTATCCCTTTGCTTCTTTCTGTAGTCTATTTGCCGCTGCTTCCATTGTACGGTACCGCCTGTTCCACGCAGCCTTAAATCAGCCAGACGTTCCCCTTCCAGTCCGCAGGTTGGTCTTGTGCCTGTTTATAGGGTTACATACCTTTCTTCCACCTCGTAGTCACGGTCATTAGTCTTCTCGACATGCCCTTAGATATTCGGTGAGCCCCGCCGTTTCTGCACGAATGTATGCGGCATACCCGTCTTCATCATCACCTGGGTGGTCGCCCGGTTGGCGACCTTCTTAAACCCTAGATAGATGGTCAGTCATCCGTCATAGTTGGCTGACCAGAATTTTGGGAAGCTGAAGAAGGAGCTCGTACCCGCCCATGACATGTTGCCTGATGCTGTGCTTCGGAAGCTTGGGTTTGAGGTCGGATTGTACAAATATCAAGAGATGGTCAAAAAGTGAACTTGAAAGACGTAATGCAAAATCGTTGAGCGGTTGTACATGTTAGTGGTTACGAATTCAACAGCACAAATGTCTTGGCACGAGGATCGGGACAAGAGTTTTGGTACGAATTAGAACACACCGTGTCACCTTTATACCACAACAAGTCATGAAACCCCCTCCTACTCTCCAGGTATCCCGACCTTCTCATTAGTAGTGACCATTGATTCGAAAAATTTCTGGGTTGAAATGGAGAAAAGGTGTGATGTTTAATGCGGACGCCTGATTTTCACCACGATTTTCTCCCAGGATCCTGTCTCCAATCCAGCACTTCACCCGTATTGTTTTAGCTCTCCGTCTGGATAATTGAATAGTCCTACAGCCTCAGCTTTCGAGACTAGTTCGAGGCAGGGTCTCCTGCGGGCCACTGCTGCTCTATATCCGATGTCACGTTTGCTGCGAGCGTGCTTGTTTTTCGTACCGCACATTACTGGTCACCGTTTTCCTCGCAAGCCTGCCCCAGCATGGCAATTACTCCGTTGACACCTACGGCTTACAATAGCTCACGATGTCGATCCCCTACGACAGTGATGACCTGTTGGAGATAAGTGGACCTCCCTCCCTCATTGTGTGGTAGTGACCTTCAGACAACCCGTCATATTCGATCGCCTGGCAGGGTGCCAGATCTCAACGCACCACCAAAGACTTCAACTTTCCACCAAGACAACGCCGGGCCAAAGATTCAATTTTCGCGATTTGCTTTGTCCTCTTTGGTCAAGACATATCGCCGTGACTTCATCAAAAGCTTTCTCGTGCATTGGATTATGTTCAAGACCTTTCGAGGTAAGGTTTGCGCATTTACGAACCATAGGCTCTCAGCCAGTGGATGATTAATATCTTTATTCTCAAGCTTCAGGAAGATCTTCTTCCAACTCTCGGGACACTGGCATACTCATTCCTTGTGAGGGTGTATTATGACTGTACGAGTACGTAGTACATGGTCAGCGATAGGAGGCTGCCTTGACGCTCGCCCTTCTCTGCTCACCGAGCAGCGAGGACTAAATTCCGTCCATGATGTACAATGCAACTTCCTTCGGTAACCTTCTCCGCTGATCTGCGGGATAGAGTGGGGAAATCTGGGGTGTATAATCCGTTGACTCATTTGGAAGAAAGAGCTGCCTCGGTGATCATGCTGACTGCTGACACGGTACTAGATTGCAGATTACTCCAGTGCGATATATCTGAGTTTCCACTGCCAGTCAAGTGCTCGATTCACGCCCGAACAGACCGTGTACAGTCCTGGTCCATTCTGTCGACATGTGCTACAACTTAGAATACCATAAGACACAAAACCGTTGCGCTGTCCACACGCGGATCACGGCACCCAGCCGTACAATGTCAGCACCATTTTCGTATTGCATATGTTCATGTAGTATTCCGTTGGTCACATCACCAATTGTCACAATGGTCAGCACCATCGTCGTCCCACCTCCGTCCTCTCACTGCATCGTACAGAGTCTAGGCGTTCAGGCGGGCCCGTTGATATCGTATCCATCGAGCCTCATCGCCACTTAGAAGCGTGGGAGTACACACAAGACCTCTGCGCGCCTCACTTTTAGATTTTCTTCGAAATTGCACAGCACATTCACTCTCAACGTCTACATGATAGCTGGAGGAATCTCATCACTGGAACGACTGATACGTCGCGCATTGAGGCGCCTGTCACCGTCAAAGCTTACTTAATATGCGCTTTTGCTGCTTTCGGCGGCATTTTCTTTGGTTGTGACACTGGATGGATGGGAGATGTGTTATTTTTTTTCGGGGCCATTCCTTCCTCATCCGCATTGTCTTGAGTTGTCAGATATTCCAGAGGAGCAATTTGCTCTCAAGACATTTACCACGTTTCAATCCATACAAGAGAGTGGGGCTGACTCGGAAAATTCACAAAGTCTGGCAATGAAGTACTTCATCCGACAGTATACTGGCCTCCATTACCCTGACCTCAACGATAAAGTCGCCATGGCAAGCTTTCATCTCACGACCCGGGATCAGTCATTGAAAACTTCAATTCTCTCCGCTGGTACTTTCTTCGGTGCAATTATCGCTGGCGATATTGCGGATTTCATTGGACGCCGCATGACCATTATTGCCGGTTGTTTCATCTTTTCCATTGGCTGCATTCTTAAAACTGCTCCCACTGGTCTTGCTGTAATGGTAGTTGGTCGTGTGGTTGCAGGTTTCGGGGTTGGATTTATTTCCGCTATCGTCATCCTCTACATGTCCGTAAGTACCCTGGACTTTACCTTCTGACTGCCATGTAAATTTGCCTCTATCAAACGGCTTTACAAAAGGCACTTAGGAAGTCGCCCCCAAGAAAGTCCGTGGCGCGCTCGTGGCTAGTTATCAGGTCTATATTGCAATTGGTATTCTTCTAGCAAATTGTGTCTGCTACTTTACTCAAAATCGCGACGATACTGGACCTTATCGGATCCCGAGTGCAAACCAATTCCTGTGGGCTATAATTCTAACGACCGGGCTGTTGATCCTCCCTGAGTCCCCGCGATATTTTGTCAGGAAGGGCAAGTTAGGGTGGGCTGCTCAAGCTTTAGCTTCTGTCAGTCATATCTCCGCAGTCAATTGCTTCCCTATCCGTAACATGTTTTGAGCATATTGCCCCAAAGACATGTCTCACGACCCGTTTCCTATCCTGAAAGAATAACACTGACTCCAAAATTGCATAGGTTCGTGGACAACCGACTGATTCGGATTATATTCAAAACGAGCTGGCTGAGATTATTCCCAATCATAAGTACGAGCAATAAGTCATTCCGCAAACAAGTTATCTAGGTGGCTGGACCAATCGTTTCAATGGCTCAATCTTCCAAGACAACAGCAATACTCACCGTACTTTAGTTGGTTTGTAACAGCTGGGAGAAATCTCGGTATTTGGAGTCGGGCTGAACTTCCTCTTCTAGGCATATTGATGCAGATGATGCAACAGCTGACCGGGATTGGCTTTATTCTCTACTTTGGAGCAATCTTCCTCACGAGGCTTGGCACTATCAAAAATCCCTTTCTGATTGTATTGATCACTACGCTCGTGAATGTGTGCTCTACACCAGTATCTTTCTTCCTGGTTGAGAAATTCGGCCGGCGCAAGATCCTTTCTATCGACGGCTCAAGAATGGTCATCTCTCAACTCATTGTCGGCATCATAGGTGTCACTGCTGGTATGTCCTTTGCTAACATTCCATCCCTGCCCTCAACGACTTCGACTTGTCCGACTTGGTTTGCGAGCTCTTCAACTTATAAATCCCAAAACATGTCTCAGAACTGAAAAACAGTCTTGTAAAGAGAAGAGCTAACTTCAAAATCTCCATCAGGCAAAATCCCGCCAACAACCACGCAGCCGTCTCTGCTATGGTGGCTTTCACCTGTCTTAACATATCATGCTCCCACGTCCCGTCTCATCTTCTCTTGGCCTCCTATCATGCCCGCAGACTTACACGGAAAACTTTACGTGTAAATCTTAGGACTGCGGCTTGCATTCACCAGGTGAAATAGCACAGCGTCTTCAAGCCGATTCGGTGACAGATAGTCTGACGGGGACGAATTATTCGAGGACAAGAAAGGTTTTAAGCTAGGTGCTGAGGGCCAAGCTGTATTGATGAAATCCCCCAGCAGCGATTCTGCGACGATACAACGGATGTAAAAGAGTGCGGGAAACTGCTGAAAATAGGCGGTAGAAGGCGAAATTGAGAGAGAAATGCACCCTTATTTCTTGCTCTGAGCTAGCATCTTGAGCCTGGAAGTCTATCACCCGGCCAGCAAAACCGAGAAGTCAGGCCATCATTCTCCTAGTCACAGGACAAGATTTAATGCACTTCTTTTCCGGAATAAGAAAGACTTACGAGCTTAATTTAACAACCATACTCGGACGCGGTCCACGAGAAGACCTCATCACCTCCACCCGAAGTGCCTGTGGCTTGGACTTGGAAGGTGCCCGCCGAAGAGGTCAATGTGACGACGCTATTGCAATATTACTGAGTAGTAGTAAAGCCTGCTGGACAAGAGTAGTGGTAGAGATAGTCAGAAGTATCGATACCGCCGGAGAAGGAACAAACTACGCCGTTGTCGTTGACCGTGGCGTCAAGCTCATCTTGGTCGCACCATCCAGTACCGCTGTATTGGAGGCATCTGGGATTAGGACAGCCATGGCGAGAAGGGGAAGGCTTTTGATATGCATTGTGGTCGTTTTGACAGAGGCCTGTTATGAGAGGTTGGTGACCTAATATGAAGGCAGTGAGCTGCACCTGTAAGAAGCTGAGATGTCTGTAGGAAATGGGATCACATTCGGATGAAACAGGAGGAAAGCGAAGGGTGGACTGCATCTTAGAGTCTTTTCTGGATAATATCAGAGTACAATCCTAATATCTCCTCTTCTGTTACCCTTCCCTGCGTGGGCATTACCCGTTGCAAGACGTTGCATCATGAGCTCTCCCCTATGGACTTGCGGGATTGATTCTTGATGTAAGGCAGAGAAAGGCATTCTCCTGGACATTAGAAGAAGAATAGAAGACGAGAAGTGATCAGCGAAGCTTGAGGTCATGCAGTCATGCTTCGCAAGCCATACAGTACTTGCAGCGCAACACAAGGGACGTAGAAGCCTAGTGCGAGCTAATCTCTGAATGAAGAGTTGATGAAGCTCCGCCTGTTGGCGTGTGAATTACGTCTGAGTATCCACGAGGTACGTAATGTTCGTGATGTGATCACCTTCCATGCTGCTGGTGCAGGCTCTTAAGGTTGGAATAACCTTGGGGCGACTAAAGTATCTATGGATTAAGGGCTTAGAGCCCTCAATCTCCATAGTTGGCTCTACCGTTGGTGACACGCACCCACACCACGAAGGGAACAGTGTTTCTTTTTTGGGGAAAAGCTAAATGGACGTTGCCTGATCCCTAAAGTATGGAGCTGGTTGCTGCATTGCATGCCCAGGCCGCATCATGCATGCAGAGATCTTCAAAAGCTGTGGAGGACCCACTACCTCACACACATCTCCAAGACTCAGCAATAAATCAACGGTTGAACAGAACCTATAAATCTTGTTGGATAAGATGTCAGCGAAGAATCATACAAAAAATACTCTGCTGTGTCTACACACTGGTTGTCGGCGTAATTGCTCCGCGTTAAATGATAGGCATTACCACGCTGAGCCTGTAGGTAAGACTGCGCATATGGCATCGTCACGTTCGTGTAGGTCCTACAAACGTTGCCGAAAAACCATTATTCGTAGACACACCTATACACACCACATATACGGAAGGCGAAGTACTAGAAAGTCGCTGCTAGACACGAAAAGGCAAAAGGGGGAAGACTTGCTATTTGAGATTAGCTAAGAGACCTGTCTCAACGATGGGTTATGATATTAGGATTAACGGCCGGTGTGGGCCAATAGCGCGATTGAGCCGCTGGTAACATGTAGATGACATGACGAATCGCAGCACGGTGAAATTTGTTTTGGCGTCCAGCTAGCATTTGTTGGTTGTATCACATAGCAGCTGCTGTATTCCGCATTCTCAAGTGACGGGCAGAATGTGCTATCGCTAGAATCGAGATCCCCGAACAATAGAACTTCTCCAGGGTATGTTTTCATGTAAAGATCACACCAGTATTCTTCGGAAGACAGCGCTGTAACTGTTTTCTTGATGTTCGGCGCATGCCTCACTCATGGTATGCTGAATTGTACTGCTAACTCAGTCGGCGAATGGTCGAACTCTAGAGTCATCGCTGTTCGAAGTGGTATCGCTCCTATTCAACGAAGAGCTTTGGCTATGGAGTACTGCTAAACTCGTGATGCCAATATGGGGGGCCTGATTCTGCAAAAAATACTGCACTGGTGACAATCGATAGAAGCACAAGGCAAATTATCTCCGAGAATAATGTCGAGACACTGTTATATCTCCTCATATCACCTTATGAATGTACCAGAAATTTGCATGATGTGATCACAAAAGCTTTGACAATCGTTCTCTTTAATGTGAGTACTAAATAAAACCGCCAAAGATATCATCGCAAACCATGGAATTCATGCAATTGACGCAACGGTCGTAATGTAACGACCTCTTTCAAAACCCCCCTGTGCCTTATGTCACCCCCATGTACCCTTCCTTTACCAAACGCCATTTTTCGTTTGCTACCAGTCAGCGCAACCAATCCCAATGCAGAAGCGACTGATGGGTATTGCAGCGTAAAGCGTGGGCTAAATAAATGCGTAATCATGTATTCGTAGTGAATGCATATGGGTATGAGCTCGTTAGTTTACTTGTATGTCATGAGTCAAGGCGGCGTGTTGAGCGTTATCCGTGTCGCGTTGATGCTGACCGTGGTCAGAAGCCCTCGAGACCGGCTTGACATACTTCGATCTCGCGAACCCATTCCGACTTGAGTACTTTCGAAGCTGTGAGGCGACGAGTCGAGCTTGGATCGGGGTCGAGGATCGAGTAGATGACGTTACGGCAGCGACGCTTCAAGGAAGTTAGCACCATTCAACAATTATCATGGCTGATTTGGTCTCACCCTATGCAATGTCTCGATGGGCCCGTACCCATCGTCACCTCTCCTTCCCTCAACATACCGATCAAAGAATTCATCCTCATCCCTCTTTGCGACACGCCAAAGATGTCTGCCGGTCCTCATAGCCATATAGATAACACCAGTAGCCCAGACATCAAGAGCTCTGGGATCAAACTCCTTGTCCGTGTATTCTTCGGGAGCAATATAGGGAGCCGAGCCGCAAAGTCCAGCAGTCATATGAGCTTCTTTTTCCCAAGCCATTCGGAAACACTCGCCGTTGCCGAAGTCGGTAATTTTTAGAGAGCCATGGGTGGTGAGGAGGAGGTTCTCTGGCTTGAGGTCGCGATGAGCAACACCCATCTCATGCAGATATTCGACCCCCATCATGAGCTGCTTGAAGTAGCAATCGGCCTCCTGGACCTCCAACTTCCCAGCTGCGAGCACCAAGGTGTAGAGGTCTCCACCGGCACAAAATTCCATAACTTCGCAGTAGTCTCCTTTCGCGTCCTGTAGAAGATCAAGAGTGTGAATGACATTTGGGTGGCGAAGCGAAGATGAAATACAGAACTCGGACGTGAGACGCTTTTGATATTTCTTAGGTGACTCCTGAGGTCTTCGGCGAAACTCCTTGACGGCGTAGAGCTGTTCACTCTTGGAGTCCTTGGGATCTGTCTTATGCGAGATCCTCACAATGCCGAAGGCTCCACGGCCAACGATCTCCTGGCATTTGCCATATTTCTGCACAAGGGTTGCAGTCGCGTTCGGTCCGCCTTTCTTGTCTGAAGCCAGTCTTTCCCGCTCGTTCCTCAGCTGATCTACCCACGACGACATCAATGACAATTGCTGGTGCTCATCCTGGCCGTGCTCTTCGCGTTTCTTCCCGCCTAGCATGTCGCGGAGCATATCAGACAGCTTCTCCTGTCTCTTGGCACTCTTGAGCGTGTGTTGGTGTTTGCCATCCGCGAGAATCTCGAATCTCTTGTGTTGGGGCGCGTAGTCGCCATCTTTAGGAATTGGCTTGATGTTGGCCTGGCTGGGTCTTCGGGCTGGCTCTGCAGAAATCTTGGGCTTCTTGTCCGAATAAGATTGCTGGCGTGAAGGCGGCTTGTGTGTGTCTGCGAGGGTTGCCTTGCTGGAGTCAGAGTCCGACGCTCCGTTCTCACGACCCTCTCTGTATTCAGTATCTTTGGGGACCTTGGCTTGTGAGAACATCCGTGTAAGGCGGTTTGTTATTGTCGCTTTCTTAGCGGCTGGCTGGGTATCCAATACGCTTGCTTGTAGATTGGCGCCATTTGACGAAGCCACTGGCTCTTTGGGTATGGAAGGCTGAGGGAAGCCAGGCTTCCCATCTTGGGAATGTAGTGTAGAGGTGGAGTCCGATGGTGATGGCGTTGGTGGTGCACGGTGTGTAAGTGTGCTCGCCTGGCCACTCATTGCTCGTAGTTGAGTATTGGAAAGATGTGTAATAGCGTGGGTTGACAGTGGTGGGGGACCTCAGTCCAGGTGGGCAGCGCCCAGCGTCTTGAATTTTAAGAAGCTCAAAATCGAAAGTTGGCGTCGTCTGTAAAGATTTGCGACAATCAGGTTTGTCGGAGAAGAGATACGGGGAGTTTTCTATGCGAAGGGGGAGCAGCAGTGCTTTCGAGAAGGCGGATGACCAACGTAGAGTGAGTTTTTGCGGGAACCGAGGCGGACACCTTCAGGCAAAATTTCGGCTTGAGTCAGGGAGCATCCGGGGGCGAGCGTCTTCGTGTTCTGACTCGTATCAGGCGTAATGAAGCTTCCAACGGCCTCTCAAACAAGGCTAGACGTGATGGAGAGGAGGTGATGAATCGAGGATGCTCTGTTTAGAAAATTGGTAGAGTGAAGAGGGGCATTGAAGGGTTTGAGTTTGTGTGGTCAACTAATGTTAGCTGATCGGGCAGTGGGGAAGAAAGAGCATGTGCTGAATCTGAGGCACAACGTTTGGAGAACATCTTTCCCTATGTGCAATAGAAATCACGGAAGAATGATGAGGTAAGGGGATTGTATGGGAGTTGTTGAAAGTGAAAAGTTATTGGCATGGTATTATTATGATGGTCGACAAAACACATGGGATGCTTGGTATCTAGGGGTCCCTTTTTCTTTTCGCCTGAGGCAACCAAAATAGCCTTTCGAAGGGAGCGTCATGAGCCAAGACCCTTCAAAATAGCTGTTGCACCATGCACGTGCATCTTCCTTGTCCCCCACTACAATGAAACTGTTACTACTCTGCTTCATCGCTGACCAGTGACCAGTCACGAAAGGCGCCAGCTCGGGAGTTGACGGCATCCTACAACCGCTTCAAGGCGATTCCTCAGATCTTTCCACAATCAGCATGGGCTTCTACTGATTGTAGGCATATTCGAAGATCTGGATTAGCGGCGACGACTTCTTCTAAGCTTAGCTGCATCTCGCTGCTTGACAATCTCCGTCATGCAATTAATCCCTCATACTAGCGACGACAGCCCACAACACTCCCTTCTTCTTCCCCTTGTTCCCGTACTACTTCGCCGTTCGGATTACTGTGACACCTCACTGAATCACTCCACTCTTCGTTTTCGTGGTTCTGTGCAAAGAAGTGATAAGGTACCCTTTATCAAATCTAGGTACACGTGCATTGTCTTACTGGCTGTCTTTCATTCAAAAGTTCAGGCGATGGCGACATAGGATGTCGTCTCACCATAGCGCATATCCTCGAGAACATCCCATGCATATGCAGCTACACATGCATGCAGACTTCCCTTCCCCGTCCATAGTCTCTATAGTCTCCGTGCCAGCGAAGCTCTGTTCTAATGGGTACCAAGAGACCCAGAAAGCTTGATGGTGCTTGTCTTCACATCTCGGTGCGCTGGTGTCGTGCTTCCTTATCCGGGTTGTTATACGCGGTTGCCTAGAGATTATCTTTATCGACATAAAGCAAGCGTTTTTGTCGTGGTGAAGTGAGCAACAGCTTGTTGGATCAATTCAGCTCCGCTTTATGCTGCTCGTCTATCGCATTTTTGCAAATTCTAGGGGTGTACAAGACAGTATTGTGTTCGGATATTCTGAACAAGACAAATGTCCTTGGAGTCACACCCGGGTCAGTAGTCTCTGGCGATTCCGAGGCCCCCAATTCAAGACTCCGGAAGGTTCAGGGCCTTTAGGAGCTGAAGCTCGCGATTAGGAAGACATCGTATTCAGGGCAGATAGGGGGTACGATGTAAGCAGAAGGTAGGAATAACTACCTAAAGACCCACTTTTTGCTGATAAAGCGACATGGTATCGCGTTTGCTGGGTTTCAATACATATCATATTGGGTTCGATTTCCAATGGCGCTGGTTCAATGACGTTGTGGTTTTGTTCGTATTCTTGGTCGTGGCACCAAGCACCGCTTTAGCTCAGGGCCGACATTTGAGTCGAATGGGGGCACCCGGCCAACGCCTAGCTGCTTGGCGGCAGTGTACATAGCCTGAGGTACCTAGTACTAGCAAATACCAGTTCTCCCCTTACCCCTAGACGTGCCCCATAGGTGTTGTTCCTGTTTTCTATTTGGTGACTGTGCTAAGGCTGTTTGCGCCTACCTGCCCGGGTTCGATCCTCACGAGGACCTCTCAATGGTCTAGAAACGGGCCGAGAAAGAGGCGTTTGCTGGGTTTCAATAGATATCATATTGGGTTCGATTCCTAATGGCGCTGGTTCAATGGTGTTGTGGTTTTGTTTGTATTCTTTAGAGGCGGGTGTTTAGAGTTAACAAGAGAATACCCCTATTCCATTAATGATAAGCCAAATTTCAATTTTTGGGTTTTTGCGCGCCCCACCAAATCCAAAATCCAAAAATCACCTATTTAGACTACCACGTCACAACCACCTATCGAAAAGCTATCAAATCCAGGTTTTTAAATAATTAAGATAGGTGGTTGTTAGTATATATACGATTTCGTTGATTTTATAATAAATCCTAGCTTAGGTCGGCGAACACGGAATTATCGCCGACTTTTCGCCGACGTTTCGCCGACCTACGCCAAGGCTTCGTATTAAATCAACGAAACCGTATATATACTAATAACCACCTATCTTAATTATTTAAAAACCTGGATTGTATTAGAGCTATATATGAATAATTATTCCTAGAACTTTGATAGCTTTTCGATAGGTGGTTGTGACGTGGTAGTCTAAATAGGTGATTTTTGGATTTTGGATGTGGTGGGGCGCGCAAAAATCCCAAGAAGTCGACGTAACCGTGCGGGCACACCTCGCTCCACTGATGACAGAGACCACGAGCCATCTAGGCATTTCATGGTGAGATAGAATCTATGTCAAAATACGATCATTTTAACCCCGTCCAAATGTCTCAAACTAGGCGTAGCGTTGGTTGTGTCTTCGTTCATAGCTCATCTAGGGTATAGGATGCAGCAAAGTCCGCTCGACGCCACATAAATGCTACCAGAACTCAGCGCATCAAGCTTTTTGTGTCGTTACTCTCGCGGGCCCCAAACCCTTGCGCACCTCATCAAGTTGCTCAATGCCGCTCTGGTAACCTCCCTTCTTCACCCGTTTCTTCCCACTCATTGAGTACCCGCCTAGGAAATCGTCCATAATGCTATCAAAATCGGACCTCGTAGTCAACGGCGGTGCTTGACTAGACGCTAACGACGTTCCTGTCATCACTGATGCTGCACCATCATCCACGTCCATCTCGTCCTCGGCGTAGTCTTCCTCAATCTTGTCGAAACGTGCATCTAGAAGGGTCTGACCTTCAGTTCGGAAGATTGACGAGCTGGTCATGGAGTAGCCAGTGCTGGAAGTCATTGCGCCCTTTCGCTTTTTCCGTCGGCCACCAGTCATTGACGTGCCTGTCATGATGGATGATTGGAGCTCAGCATTTGATGGTGCTGGCTGGGCCCTTTTGACTTTTTCAGCTTGCTTGAACTTGCTAAACTCCCTCATCCAGTCGCCGTCGCCATGGTTGGGGCAATCTTCGATCACAGTATCTGCGCCTGACGGCGCTGGAGGCGGTGGCATATCTCCCGTCTTGTGTTCCTTGCGAGGCTTCTCCGTCTCATCAGTCTCCCATCCAGCCTCATCCACACTATCATCCTGAGCCTCGGTTTCTTCAAACTCGTCCAGGCTGACTTCTCTCCCACCCTTCGCTATTTCTCCGAAAAAGTCTTCCTCGTCATCAACGTAGGCTTCGTCATCCAATGCTTCCAAGACCTCTCGTAACCTCGGATCCATGTCTGGCTGGAACCCAGACAAGGCATCTGGTATATCTTGCTGGTCCTGATAGGTGCTTTTCTTCAGATATCTCGAAGGTAATGAGTCATCATCTAGCAGCTGAGAGCTTCCACTTTGACTGGCTCCACTTTCGCTTTGGCCTTCTCGTAAAGATGCCTCCCTCAACGCGTCCTCCAGACTCATCTTCGCCTTCCCTTTGCCAACTTTCTTTTTGGTAATCGCCTCCACGAAGTAGCTCTCTCCTTTACCACTCCCTGCATTGAGATCTCGGATGTGTTGCATGTAGTCATACTCGGTATCGTCGAAGTAGACCCCATGTTCTGCTGCTTCCCCCTCATTATCTCTGATCCCGGACAAGGCGCCATTTGTGCTCTCCGAAGAGCCGAAAAGTTCCGATTCCAGATCATTGCGGCTCTTGATCTTGCGTGATTGCGACGGAGCCAGCTCCTGGAAAACCATGGAGCTGGATGACGCATCATGAATTTTTGGATCATTTTGCGGCCGGTGTACCAGTTGGAAAGTGGTAGAACTGGACTTGTCACTGCGCCGAGTCAGCCATGCAATATTGTTTAGACAAACTTTGGTACACTAACAAGACCCTCTTGCGCGGCATCTTGGGGATAGTGAAAATGTTGTTAGCTGAGAATTGTTATTGTAGGGGTGCGGTCTCGATTTTGCGGTCTCGAATTTGCTCCAAAAGTTTTGGCGAGCAATGACGCGGTCTTGGCGTTTATCAACCACTTTGCCCGCAATCCTAGCCTTATTCTTACAGTCATACAGATTTCCACCGAAATTTCTGGTTCAACATAAACATGGTTCTCGCAAAGTCTAAGAATGCCGTGGGGCTGGGGAACAGCCTCATGAATGATCGATTCGGACGTGGTAAAGGCGCAGACAGAAAGAAAGTCTCCGCAGGCATACATAGGACAGATCAGGATGGTCAAACCTATGTCACAAACGCTCCCAAAGAAGTATCGTGGGTCAAGATGCGAAGTGTCACAGAGCAAGGCGCTCTCGACGAGTTCCTCAGCACTGCGGAGCTGGCAGGAACAGATTTCACTGCAGAGAAGATGAATAATGTCAAAATCATACATACGGATCAGAAGAATCCTTATCTGCTTTCGGCGACGGAGGAACGATCAGCCATCAGGAAGCAGATGGCAAACAAGAATCGCTTGACTGTGCCACGAAGGCCGGCGTGGGATGAGAAGACCACTCCGCAGGACCTCGATCAGAGGGAGAGAGCAAGTCTGTTGAACTGGAGGAGAGGCCTAGCGGAAATGCAAGAGAATGACGATCTACTGATGACACCGTTCGAAAGGAACCTTGAAGTCTGGAGGCAGTTATGGAGAGTCATCGAGAGGTCAGATCTAATAGTGCAGATCGCGGACGCAAGAAACCCCCTGTTGTTCCGTTCCGAAGATCTTGAGAAATACGTTAAGGAAGTGGATACGAAGAAGAACAATCTATTGCTCGTCAACAAAGCAGATCTGATGACCTTGCCACAAAGAAAAGCTTGGGCGGATTACTTTGAGAAGGTTGGTATCAATTACAAGTTCTTTTCGGCTTCTTTAGCAAAGGAAATGAACGAAGCTATGGACCTGGATGGAGAGCCAGCTGAGGATGGTCCGGCTGGGACAGATAAACCTGAGGAAGATCGAAAGACCAAGGAAGGCGATAAGCTGGCAGCAGAGGCCGAGAAGATCGATGTTCAGGACGCAGAAGAGGACGATGAGCAATGGGCAAGCGAAGAAGATCTCGAGGAAGAAACCGACCAGCGGACAAGGATCTTAACAGTTGACGAGCTGGAGGCTTTGTTCCTGAAAAATGCACCTGAAGTCCAAGACAAGGACTCGGAGCATCCACGCAAGACCACAATTGGCCTTGTAGGGTACCCTAACGTTGGTAAATCGTCAACCATCAACGCCTTGATTGGTGCAAAGAAGGTCTCTGTGTCTTCGACCCCCGGAAAGACTAAGCATTTCCAGACTATACATATAAGTCCTGATGTGATTCTCTGCGATTGTCCCGGATTGGTTTTCCCTAATTTCGCTAGTACAAAAGCTGAGCTCGTCTGCAATGGAATCCTGCCAATCGATCAGCTTCGAGAATTCACTGGACCTGCTGGCTTGGTTGCGCAGCGCATTCCACAGTCATTTTACGAGGCATTATACGGTGTCAAAGTCCACACTCGACCACTCGAGGAAGACGGCACCGGCATACCAACCGCAGAAGAGATACTGATCGCTTACGCTGTTGCCCGTGGCTTTACGAAGACTGGGCAAGGACAGCCCGATGAATCACGAGCAGCTCGATACGTGCTGAAAGACTATGTCAGTGGGAAGCTACTTTTCTGTCATCCCCCTCCTAGTGATCCAGCTATCGATGCTCGAGAATTCAACCGCGAGCTTTATGATATTCACCATCTGCCGCAGAAGCGCCAAGCACACCTGGCAGCCCAGGCAGAAGCCCCGATGACGGGCTCAGAGGACCCATCCTTAATGGATGATATGGAGTCACTACCCGCCGTTCCATTGCAAGGAGTTAAGTCCAACAGACTGGACAAGCGGTTCTTCGGACCTGGTCAATCTAGCCAAGGGCATCTGAATATGCCCTTCAATCACCAGTACAGCGAGCAAGGCAAAAAGCAATTGTCAGGCAGGAAGCTGACTACGATGACAGCGTTGGAGAAGGACATTGAACCAGCGGACCTGAAGCTTATAAATTCGAAGAAGCACTTCAAGGGGAATCGAAGGAGAAACAAGGCCAAGGCTGACGAGATATGAGCTACGATTAACGAAATGTCGCTGGATTTGGCGCATCCATTTTCCATAGCATTGGCGTCCACAGGCTTGATAGATAGTTGCTACTGAAGCCATCACAGGTCCGATACCCCAAGGTATGAATCAAAATACTCTTGATTTTACAGTGTGGTGCTCTTTCGTCCCATGTGTCCAGTTGTGGCAAGCGTACCTGAAAATGCCGAGGCATTTCGGGCGATAGTAACTTTGTGGGGTAACGATTATGTTTGTGAAGTCAGCAATGGCGAGGACCTCTCTCTTACTCTCGTTACTGTGTAATAGCACATTTGAGCCTCTTCATAAGACAATACGAATATCTTGAAGCAATCATGTCTCAATCAAAAGACAATTTTAGTCAGAACCTCCTGGCCAGCACCTCCGGTCCTCAGTCCGCCGCCGAGAAGATCCCTATTCTTGCCCGAGGAGCTGTTAGTGATCGAGCGAAGCAGACACTGAGCCTCGTACATTTGCATACACACACTCTCTCTATACGAAGTAACGCACTAACTGCATGGGCACAGGTTGAGAAATTCGTCGAAGAAGAATGTGTTCCCGCGGACGTACTCTACCATTCCCAACTCGGTGAAGGCGAGAAGAGATGGAGCACATACCCACCCGTCATCGACGAGCTGAAAGCCAAGGCGAAGAAGCTGGGACTATGGAACCTGTTCCTACCAAGGAACCATTTCAAAGAGGGGGCAGGCTTCAGCAATCTGGAATATGGCTTGATGGCAGAGTATATGGGGAAATGCAGAGTTGCTTCTGAGGCTATGAACTGCGCAGCACCAGACACTGGCAATATGGAAGTTCTGGCGAAATATGGCAATGATGCTCAGAAGAAGCAATGGCTCGTTCCACTGTTGAACGGAGAGATCAGATCTGCGTTCTTGATGACGGAGCCTGATGTTGCGTCGAGTGATGCTACGAACATCACGCTGACGATGAAGAGGGATGGCAATGACTACGTTCTCAACGGCTCGGTACGTGAAAGATTTCTCCACGGAATCCACGTCACTGACAAGTGTTGCAGAAATGGTGGAGTAGCGGCGCAGGCGACCCTAGATGCAAAGTCTACATAGTGATGGGAAAAAGCGACCCGAATAACAAAAGCGTCTATAAGCAACAGTCCGTCGTCCTCGTCCCAGCTGGCACGAAAGGCGTCACTGTTCAACGAGTACTCTCAGTCTACGGTTACGACGATGCGCCCCACGGCCATGCCCAGATCAAATTCCAGAACGTCCGCGTTCCTGCTTCAAGCATAGTACTTGGTGAAGGTAGAGGCTTCGAGATCATTCAAGGCCGTCTTGGACCTGGTCGTATCCACCACGCTATGCGCTCAATCGGCGCCGCAGAGAGAGCTCTGGAATGGATGATCGCCAGAGTCAACGACCCACGAAAGAAAACATTCGGCAAAGCGCTAAGTGAGCACGGCGTCATCCTCGAATGGATTGCCAAATCACGTCTCGAGATCGACGCCGCCCGCCTGATCGTGCTCGAGGCAGCCGTCAAAATCGACGAAAAAGACGCCAAGAACGCGCTCAAAGAGATCGCAGAGGCGAAAGTATTAGTACCCCAGATGGCATTGACAGTCATTGACCGAGCGGTGCAAAGCTATGGCGGTGCTGGGGTTTGTCAGGATACGCCGCTGGCGAATATGTGGGCGCAGATTAGAACATTGAGGATTGCGGATGGGCCTGATGAGGTGCATTTGCAGCAAATGGGAAAGAACGAGAACAAGAGGGCGGAGGAGGTGGTGGAGAAGATTAAGAGGCAGAAAGAGGTTGCGGATCAGATGCTGAAGAGCGCGGGGGTGCAGGGGAAGTCGAAGTTGTAGGATAGGGAGCCTGGTGCAGGGTTACGATTTAGTAAAAAAATTCGGTACAGAAAGCAGCATTTTTGGAAAACGTTGTGAGTAGCTTGCAGAATCCCTCAGGAAATGTCAGCATAAAGGATTATTGGAAGTGATTTCGCAAGTGAATTGATAGATTGGCCGAGGTTTATCGTCATACCAAGAATCGCGTTGTCCGTCACAACCACCAAGTAAACAGTCAAAAAACCGCCCAGGACCGAAACCATCGAATTACTCACCTACATACTCAAACCACTCCTGCAATAGCTTTCAAAGCACCAAAGACAAAAATCAATACCGTGACAGCCACATACAATCCACAGCCTTAGCAAAGCCTAACCACATCCCTTCACAACCTCACATTACCGCTCCATCTCACAATGTCCTCGCCCTCCCCAACGAAACCCCTCGCCACGCGCGACGTCAACACATCCGCTCCCTCTCCCACAAAGAACAAGTCAGACAAGCCATCTGCAATGGAGAAAGAGGGTGCGAATACGCCTGTGAGCATGGAGTATCACCGTCAGGTGCTGCAGAGTCGATTGGAGGAAGATCAGTGAGTCTACATTTGAGTGAGCAGGATCGGAATCGAAAGAGGGCTAATGCGAGTGTGATAGGTCAAATCAGAAATACGTCTCGCCGTCAGACACGATTATGAGTCCTTGCACTGCGAAGCTTAGTGCATATAAGAGCAAACATTTCATGAAGTGAGTCCCCCTTCCTTCCCTGCTATTCTGAAGACTTCATGCTAACGGCGTACCGTGTAGAGCGAAGCCACAATCCCTCTTCGCAAAGATGGAGGCATCTAAGAAAGCTGGTGCCGCCAAGTCATCAGAAGAGAAGGAAGGCGGCGGCGGTGTTTCATAAATCTTATTTGCATGGTATGATGAACGGAAATGCTATGGGGCATTATGACATTCTCGCATTAGCATGCATAGCGAAGCATCTTGCTGAGCGTTGAAGAACTTTACCGAACATTGGCCGGTGCAGAGTGGAGAGGGTATACATTGCTTGCATGTGTTCACATTGACTGGCGTACTGGGAGGAAGTGGATACTCTCACCGGCTGTTATGTATGTTACTAGTCTCCAGTTTCTTAGGAATCAGTTGAGAAAATGGTACTTTATGAAATCAGATGGCTAATTCCTCAGACCACGCAAGAGCATTTTTGATAGACTGATGCTTGCTAACGCTGCTGAATGCCTCTCCTCGTGCTCGGTGACCTTGAAAAGCATGTCCTTGGTGCTAACCCTATCACTTACCCTCCGGCTTCTTCCCATATGCGATATGCCTGTACAGTCGTTAATGCTGCTATCTTTAGCCTTGGAAAGATCGAGAGCTTACAGGTAAAACATTGCCTGCATTTTCGGATTTCTCATCTCTTGCCTGATCTTGGCGCAGATGACATCGACTTCTTTCTGAGAGTACCCCAATGTGCGCGTGAACAGTGCGTAGGTGAAAGCTTCGAGGCCTTCTTCGATCTGGAGGTAGTTCCAGGCGCCAACCTCTTTCTGTTTTGAGCAGATTGGGTTAGCCGTTCTGTAGCACAGGATGTGTTTTCCGAGAGGACCTTACCAAATGCTTATCAGCAGGCCAAGTGCCCACAGGCCAGACATACTTATGAGCCTTGATGTCAACAAGGCCAGCATCCTTTATCCAGCCTTCGAGAAGGGGGCCGGGGCAGGGTTCCATGTTAGCACTTCGTGACGCTTTGAGGAATTCGTGGTTGAACTTTAGGGATGCTAGATCAGGTGTGAGAGAACCATCTGGTGACTGCCACGCAAGGTCGAGATCGATACACTCGGTAAATCCTCCCGGCTTGGTGTTTCTGGGAAGTAACGGTGATCAGCAGGTACCATCATTGCTGACGCTTATCGGAGATACACACTGGAAGCACTGGCTGATCAAGCGAGGCCAGTTCTGGATAGCGTTTCCCATGAATCGGCAATGGATGTAATCGAATTTCTGTTTGTAAGTCCAGTCTGCTTCAACATCGTCAATTTCGAAGCGGACGTTTGGAGGAACCCTGGCGAAGGGAGAGATGAAGTTAGTCCTAGAGTGCGTAGATCCTTCTACCTTGATTGAGGAATGCGAAGAGGATGACGACAAGACATGTGATACATATGTAGGCATTGCCTTCTGCAACAAAGCTAGGTCGTCAAGCTCGGCGGTAGAGGAGTTCATTACGCCTTCAATGAAAGGGATGTGCACTGTGATATAAACATTCATCCTCAAGAGGGTGTTTAGCTGTTGAAAAGAGGCAATGAAAAGCCCGAGCCTGTCAATTCTCGTTTCCAGAAACAAAAGTCTTTCAGGTCAGACAAAAGCGGCTGATAACATATATAACGGGACAGATATAGGCAAATGAAGCGATAAACAAACGTCCAACATTCACATACCAGCGTGGCTGAATCGGGCTCAGGTCGTTTCCAAGAATCTGGCAAACAAAAAGTAAGTCAAGCTATCGTTTGCAGCCTTGCAGAATTGAAGAAACAAACGTATTACCTCGGCATTTGGGAACTTGTCACCTATCAATGATGATAATTGCGGTTAGTCGGGGTCTCCAGAGCTACACGACAGTCTTGGAACGGCAAGGTAATACCCATCTCTACAGCCCAAATACTCGTTCCGGTTGCAATATCCAAGATGCGTGTAGATTTTGGTGGAATGGGAGCCAAGTTCAATCGCCCTCCCAGGCTCACTTCTATGAGTTTATGCATAATGTCAAGCCTATCGGATTCTTTCTGATATGACCGTCAACGATACTTGTCGTCTATAGATTTAGTGCTCATTTGCAGGATACCTCATCGTTGGGGTAGATGTAGCCTGATATAACTATGAACCAAGTCTCGCATGAGATCTCAGTGGTAATGACATACTGCCTTCTTTGTATGCATGATACCCCCTGTTGTTCTCGATCTTGTAGTCCGTAACGTTGGATGCTAATGAAGTCATGTAGCTTCCTCTGAATTCCGAGTGCGTGCCTCAGTAGGGTATCCTTCAATTATACAATTAAAAGCCATGGACGTACACTTCCTCGCCGTATGCAGAATCAGGCTCTTCGCCATACTATGAGAATCTTTCCATTAGCAATGAACGATAAGACATCGGCTATTTTGGCAGACAAACATAAGAGGCTCGCAAATTGGGGTCTACATTAATCGAGCCTGGTTCCGCTGCAGCTGCCATATTGAATAACCACTTCACTCCGTATGAGAAGGATCAAAGGGAAAGCAGCGGAGGCGAAGGAAGTAGCATTCAAGTCCAGCTTCCCGCAATGGTTATATTACAATTGCCGATGTACAGGATTAATAGACCCGGTTCTATGTAATCAGCTGCCAAATGCTTGCCCTACTAAGACGGGCTTAGAGTCATGTAGCTCGCGTGCTTGTGCGATTCACCTGCAACTTCACAGCAATTCGTTGCAGAAAGCAGGCGCTTCATTGGAGGGCAATATTCATAGCGCTGCAGCCAAGGCTTTGGGGGATTCGAAGCGCTGTCAGGTGGGGGTATGGCGCATCATTCTGGCGGCTTGATTGCAGTGCACCATGTGTTCACTTCCTCTCTAACCCGCAAGCTTCGTTGCGTATCTTGCTTTTAGGACATCTTGAGATAAGACCGCAAGGCCGAAGCATGGAGTAGAATAAGAGGAGCCTTGGCAAGGATCCCTGTTGATACTGATCCTGCGCAGATACTGGGGTTCTCCACAGCACGATGGCAGGCCGACCACTCTATAGAATAGACGAATTGTTTGATATCCTGCCAGTGACTCCCTGAAAAATGCCTTACAAGCTGATGCCTCGGCTTGTTCATGATGAACAGATGAGGCAATCACCTCCGTTTTTGATGAAGAGATCATGAAATATACACGAAGCCTGTAAAGCAAAGAATGACGGTTGTTTGAGGCTTGCTCGCATTGATCGACTCGATAGAAACGCCAATCCCACTGCGAAGGAGATGATAATAGGCAGGAATCACATTCTGCCTGTTTGAAAAGTCTGCTGTTGTTCTTAATGCTGGGTTGCCTATCACTTCCGTGGGTCTGACAGAGCGAAGGGCGTTACACAGCGTAGAGTACAACATGGCGTGTGTCAGATTGACGTCGAGCTTCGTGTTATCAAGCATGCCTCATAGTCAGTAATTTCACTTAAGCCAGGAGATGCTTTAGCATCTACGAGTACCAAGTGACCATCGACGATTAGCAGAACTTGCACCCTCGGTACCAAGGCCGAGGGGCCATGCATTAAAGAGCGGGCGGAACCACGGGAATAGACTTCCCCATCTGGTAAGGCTTAGTTATCATCGATCTCCCTGTCATGATAAGGTCTATCGGTGTTACTCATATACGTGCAGTAAAGCACTAACCCTTTCGTTTAATCCAGAAATTTGATTGTATGCGTGGTGTCAAACATGGACTATTCCATTCCGTTATGAGGGTATTGACCGTATACCATCCATAGACCAGCTATGTTTGGGAAATGCGGTGGGCCGGCATGGAGTCGAGACGACTTTGCAACTTGCTTCCAAAGAGAGTCAGTGTCCTCAATAGACTTGCGGAGATTTTATCGTATCTAGCTGACCTTGAGAAAACAGCTACCTACAAGTACTTATACCTCTAATCGCATCCGGCATCTCCTTGCTCTACCTCTCTACACAGTTCATACAGCGAACCGTAAAATTAAAAGGGAACAAGGATAAGGAGACATGGTCAACTCCTCAAATCCCGATGGCTAGCAACGGACGGTATAGGGACAATCCAGATGAGCCTGATCGGCTGCAGGATATTCGCGGAGACGACGAGAGTGCTCAATTAGCCCTGCATTTGACGAAAAGTAATACCCATGAGTCCTTGATCGAAATCAGCCGTCCTCGCGGTCAATTCTGGGTTGTGGCTCTCGAGGCATTGGTATTGCTGGCTGTACTTGGTGTAAATCTGGCAGCTTTGGTGTCAACCGCTTGGGGTCACAAAGGCACAATCGCTGCCATCGCGGGACTCGTTACTTGGGGTTATGTTTTCGCCTTGGTGTCCATTCGACTTCTGGCTCTACGAACAAGACTTTCTCGATTACCAAACTTGTGGTATCATACGGCCTTTCTCTACGGGACGCAATGGATCTTAGTTGCGTTATTATTCAGATCGGCCATTATACATCCACGTTCGCACCTGGCTCAAGATCTGATGATTGCGGACTTCAGCCTGACCACCGTCCTCGCTTTGATCGCCATTACATCACGAAAGGGTAATAAAACCGTACTGCTCGACTATGAAGATGACCTTGAACCATCTCACGAGCCTTTGGCTAATCCTTTCTCCATTGCCACCTTTGGATGGGTAGACGCTATTGTATGGCAAGGGTACCGGAAAACCTTCGAACTTTCCGATGTATGGAATTTGGCTGCCAGAGACAAGGCTGCTGCAGTCCTCACAGATTTCAGACAGCTCAAGAAAACTTCAAAACTGGCATGGCACTTGCTCAAATATTTCAAGCGCGAACTCCTAATCCAGGCAGCGTGGGCCATCGTTTCGGGTCTCTTCACTTTCGCCCCTACTCTTCTACTGAAGGCGTTCTTGGAGTACGTTGAGAATCCCAAGAGCACACCTGTCAATGCCGCGTGGTTTTATATGATTCTACTAGCAGTGTCGTCTTGTATTAAGGCTATCACAGATGGTCAGGCGCTATGGAAGGGACGTAGAATCTGTATTCGGTTGCGCGCTGTCATTGTGGGAGAAATCTACGCAAAGGCGTTACGACGAAAAGCGGCAGCTGGAACCGACACGATCTTGGGTGAAGAAAAGAAAAAGGCAGAAGGTAAGGAGGCGCATGTCGGAGACAGCAAGAAACCGGACGCAAAAGATACAAAGCCAGCAGAGAAGGATATCAAGGACTCTACAGACTCTCAAGTGAACGTTGGTACCATTATCAATCTGATGGCTGTCGATTCCTTCAAAGTCAGCGAAGTCAGTGCATACTTGCACTTTCTGTGGGGCAGTACCCCGGTGCAGTTGGTGCTTTGTATCGTACTCCTCTACCGTATACTGGGGCGGAGCGCTCTCGCAAGCATCGTCATGATGGTCTTGGTCATGCCACTGAATCTCTTCTTTGCTAAGCAATTCACGAAGGTGCAGAAGAAAGTCATGGCTGCTACTGATGTCCGCATTCACTCGACGAACGAGGTTCTCCAGAACATCCGAATCATCAAGTATTTTGCGTGGGAGCAGCGGTTCGCGCAGCTGATCAGCCAAAAGCGGGCAATCGAATTGCAAGCTCTTCGGAACAAGTACATACTGTGGACTTTTGCCGCCACTACATGGTTCTCGGTGCCATTGCTGATAACCTTCTTCTCATTCCTTCTCTATACCGTGGTAGAAAAGAGACCTCTGATACCATCGGTCGCCTTTACAGCGCTTTCTCTATTCGGTATACTCCGTTATCCGCTAGATCAATTGGCCGACATGATAGCTCATGTGCAGGAGTCTAAGGTGTCAGTGGATCGGGTTGAAGAGTTCCTAAACGAAGACGAAACCGAAAAGTATGAACAGCTTTCGCATGGTATCAAAGACGAAGCTGGAGAGCTTGTCATCGGCTTTGATAAAGCGACATTGACTTGGGGAGGCAAAGATGAGTACAACTCCGAGGGTCAATCTGCTTTCCAGATGATTGATATCGACCTTCGTTTTCTCGTCGGGCGCCTGAACATTATTGTTGGGCCTACTGGATCTGGCAAGACGTCTCTTCTGATGGCGTTACTTGGAGAAATGACACTCATCCAGGGCACAGTCTATCTTCCGGGTGGCCATAGCCGGGAGGAGCTCCAGAAAGACCCGGAGACAGGTTTCACCGAAAGCATCGCTTACTGCGCGCAGCAGGCATGGCTGGCAAATGACACCATCAAGCAAAATATTCTATTCGCTACCCCATTCGTGGAGTCGCGATATAAGTCTGTCATTGTAGCCTGTGCTTTGGAGAGAGATCTTGAAATTCTCGACAAAGGCGACGCGACACTTGTTGGCGAAAAGGGTATCACGCTCTCTGGAGGACAGAAGCAAAGGATTTCATTGGCTAGGGCGCTCTATTCCTCCTCGCGACATGTCCTATTGGATGATTGTCTGAGTGCTGTTGACTCCCACACTGCCAAACACATATTCGAGCAATGTATTAGTGGGGCCTTGATGCTTGGTAGAACCTGCATCTTAGTCACACACAACCTTGCACTTTGTGTGCCTGATTCTCAATACGTCGTCTCTTTGACGAACGGGAAGGTCACTGCTCAAGGCTCTCCTGAGGGGATGATGGTTTCTGGGGTGCTAGGTGATGAGCTTATGAAATCTAGGCCAGGTTCAAAGGGTGGCTCGCAGATCCAGTCCCGCTTACAATCAGCTGTCAACTTGAGTGGCGAAGCTAAGAAAGATATGAACGGCCATTCACCCGAGACTAATGGGCACGCCAACAGTTCGGCCAAGGAGCCAGCATCCAAACCAAATGATGAAAATGCTAACATGAGGACCGAGGGAAAGGCTAAGGGCAGCGTCAATATCAAGGTCATCCAAATGTATCTTGCCTCTATGGGACCCTGGCATTACTGGATCGGTGCCTTCATTGCATTTGCGCTGCAACAAGTCGGGTCGATAGCTGCCAATGTTTGGATCCGAACGTGGGCAAATGCATATACGCGAACTATTGAACGGGTGGGTCTTTTGGCCTCCAGACCGACGCAGCCAGCTACGAATTACCCACACAATGTTGGATTCTCTTCGAATTCATTCTCCGGTGGCTCGTCTTTCTGGGCCTTACCTCTGTCTTCCAGACCCTCAGCCTCTATACATACCATGGGATCATCCGGGAACGAAGTGGACTCTTGGCACTACCTGATCATCTACGCTTTACTTGCATTGTTTTATGTGTTAGTATCTTTCCTGCGAGAGGGCTACATCTTCTGGGGATCTTTGAGAGCATCCTCAATACTTCACCGACGCTTGCTCGACTCTGTCACCCGTGCAAAACTCCAATTCTTCGACACCACGCCACTGGGTCAGCTCATGAACAGATTTTCCAAAGACATCGAGGCCATCGATCAGGACGTGGCTCCCGTCGCTGTTGGTTTGATCGGCTGCCTGTTTTCAATGATCAGCATCGTCGCACTTATCTCAATCATCACACCAGGTTTCCTCATTGCGGGCTTCTTCATCACCATCATCTACTTCGCAATCGGACAATTCTATTTGAGATCTTCCAGGGATCTCAAACGCCTGGAATCGATCCAGCGAAGTCCTCTGTATCAGCATTTCGGAGAAACCTTGAGTGGGATAGTCACAATCCGAGCTTATGGTGATGCGCCCCGATTCATTCGAGACAACCAAACACGTGTCGATACACACAACAGGCCCTTTATCTACCTCTGGGCAGCAAATCGCTGGCTTGCTCTGCGTGTGGACTTCACGGGTGCACTCGTCGCTTTCTTCGCCGGTACATTCGTCATACTGAATATGGGGACAATCGATGCTGGTTCTGCGGGATTGTCGCTCACGTACGCTGTCATGTTCACCGAGAACGTCCTTTGGCTGGTTCGACTCTACTCCATGAACGAACAAAACATGAACTCTGCGGAACGTGTCAAGGAGTACATCGAGGTGGAGCAAGAAGCGAAGGCCATCATTGACGAAGCTCGTCCAGACGCTAATTGGCCTAGCCAAGGAGCGATCCAATTCATGAATTATACCACCAGATATCGATCGGATCTTGACCCTGTGCTCAAAGACCTTACCTTCTGTATCCAACCTGGGGAAAGAGTCGGTATCGTGGGTAGGACAGGGGCAGGCAAAAGCTCTTTGGCACTAGCTTTGTTTCGCGGTCTAGAAGCTGATGAAGGGAAGATCGTGATTGATGATGTCGACATTGGCCTGATTGGTCTTCAAGACCTGAGAGAGGCTATCACGATTGTACCCCAGGATCCTACACTCTTCACAGGCACCGTTCGCAGTAATCTGGATCCTTTCAGTTTGTTTACGGATGAGGAGATATTTGCCACGCTACGTCAAGTACAATTGCTTGACGTCCCGGGCTCTACCTCAGGGTCTACTTCTGCTACTCCTGTGGTACCGACTATCCTTAGTCCACCAGACTCTCCTCATTCCGCAGAAAACGACAGTCTTGACCTATCCAAGAAGAAGACTAATACCCGAGAAAACGCCAACGTCTTCAGAAATCTCTCCTCTCCGGTCGCCGAATCAGGTACCAATCTGTCTCAGGGTCAACGTCAGCTCCTCTGTCTGGCACGTGCTCTATTGAAGGCACCACGAGTTTTGCTCATGGACGAGGCCACCGCGTCGATAGACTATGCCACTGACGGCAAGATTCAGGACACATTGAGAGAAGTGAAGGGAAGCACAATCATTACTATAGCGCATCGCTTGCAGACCATCATTGACTACGACAAGGTACTCGTGCTTGACAGGGGCAAGCTGATCGAGTACGACGCGCCTTGGGAGCTCATCACGAGGGAAGGCAGCATATTCCGTGGCATGTGCGAGATGAGCGGCGATCTGGAGAGCTTGGTTGAGGGAGCAAAGAAAGCGGGTGAGAAGAAAAAGCTCATCGATGTTTGAGCGATACTATCGATTCTTTATATATATACCCAGAGTCCACCTTTCTTATCTCTGATTTCGACGGGACGTAATAGCTGCATAGCGGGCGGCGCTTGGAGGCTCTCTTTTCAAAACATCTATAGAATGGACATTGGCATTGAGACTTAGCTTCACATTTCTAGAAATGAAGTGATCACGTTTATGAAGTCGAAAATGATCTCTAAGTGGGTCCGGCTGTCAGGAATCTTCGGCCTTATATAGAAGGGGTCACCGCTGAATCGTCCAAACTGCTCGACCGTCCACTCGTAGGGCTGAAGCCTGGAGTCACCCGAGACAGTACCCTAGAGCCCGCCTTCCAGGTACCGAGCCGGAATCTTCCGGGTCCGCTCTTGTCACCTAAACAACGGGCTCTAGGGTGCTCTTTCGGGGCACTACGGGCTTCAGCCCTACGAGTGGTGGACGGTTCAGGGGTGTCAGCTTTACATGCGCCGGAACTTGCCGAAAACGCTAGAAGGGGTCAGGTCGAAGCTCCAACCCCATATTACTACCTTTGGACGCTACAACCAGTACAACCATTCACCTTAGACTGGCCCGAATTCGCCATGTAGTAACTATGCCCACAATATGCCCCGTCAACGCCGGCATGCTCCAACAGCGGTGGTGCTACTGCTCGCCCTCGCCGCTACAAACATATCTACACAGGTGACAGGGACTCTCACTAATGGGATCCTCGGATCCCCCTTCACTGGTACTGCGGCTTGCCCTTCCCGGAGTATTAATTACATTACACAAAGCCTACCGCAACAATGCCTGACCACCAGCTGGGCCAGCAAACCAAAGACACATGAAACAAGCGCCGATGAAAACGCCAGCCCTTCGGGCGTATCAATCAGTTCCGTTTTCGGCTGCGAAAATGCCACGATTGCAAGCCCAGTTCTACAAGCTGATACCGGGATAACAACCTCGAATTCCTCAGCTACGTCAAGGGATATGTCTACTGTGACAAGCACGGCAGAAATTACCTCGACATGGACTGGCTCTAAGACTACAAAGCAATCCGAAGCTACACAGCGCGAAAATGCAGAAGTGGAAATCGACTCCCCCCTAGACAACACCAATTTTCTATCATTTGAAGAATGGAAGAGCCGTAATTTGGCAAATGCTGGGCAATCAGCAGAGAATCTGGGATCTCGCGCAGGAAATTCTGAGCCTAGGCGGAGACCGGGCGGTATCAATAACGCATTGGACTCGTTGGGAGAGGATATCGAGATTGAAATTGATTTTGGGGGCTTCGTGAATCCCGGAACGTCAGAGCCTATGATCTCCGCAACCGCAAGTCCGGAGAACGGGAAATCTGCTGTAAGGGATGACCATAGCGAGGGAAAAGCCGCAGAGGATGTCTCTGGCGCTCGCACAAGGGGAAAAGATGCTGGCAAAACTTGCAAAGAGAGGTCGAATTACGCTTCTTTCGATTGCGCTGCTACGGTGCTGAAGACGAACCCTGAATGCAAGGGTTCTACAGCGGTTCTGGTCGAGAACAAAGACAGCTACATGCTCAACATCTGCTCGGCTAAGAACAAGTTCTTTATTGTCGAGCTATGCGACGACATCCTGATCGATACTATTGTACTGGCGAACTTTGAGTTCTTCAGCTCGATGTTTCGCACGTTCCGTGTCAGTGTTTCGGATCGTTATCCTGTCAAGCTGGAGAAATGGAAGGACCTTGGTACATTTGAGGCAAGGAATAGTCGAGAAGTGCAGGCTTTCCTTGTTGAGGCTCCCTTGATATGGGCGAGGTATCTACGCGTTGAATTCTTGACTCACTTCGGCAACGAGTATTATTGTCCCGTCAGTCTATTGAGGGTTCACGGCACCACGATGATGGAGGAGTTCAATCATGATCTGAAACGGTCCGGAACAGAAGATGAATCTGAGAATGAGGCTGAAGGAGAAGGCACAGGAAGTATCGATGAAGTGCACGGCGTTGTCAGCGCTGAAGCATTGAAAGACGAAGCTCAAGCAGCAATTGCGGTAGAAGAAACATCGGCACAGCCCATGATTGCTCCAACAGCCACGGTGGTCGAAATACCGTCGACTACGCCAGATGCTGCGGCCTCATTACGTCCAGAGGGTGACTTCGGGAACACTACATACAATTCCTCCCTTGCCAGGAAGATGGAAGACCTGATGTTATCATCGAATGAAAGAAAGGGTGTATGTATTCCAGGAGATAAGCCTGCAGATGCTGTACCAGTACAGACATGGCCAACGCAGACCAATCAGACTGCAACGGCCACTGGTGAAGCCATTGTATTGTCTGAGCCAACTGTCAACCAGACTTCCAGCCAGACGTCCTCAGCCACTAGCACAAATGGTGCTAAGATTTCAGAAACCGCCGCACTTCCAGTTGTCTCGGGTAAAATTGCGAGTCATAATAAGTCTGAGCCGGCGAGACCCTCCAACCAGACAGCAGCATCCACCGCTAAGATCCAAACATCCTCCACGCAGCCCCCTAACGCCAACCCCACCACCCAAGAATCGTTCTTCAAGTCTGTTCATAAACGTCTACAACTTTTAGAATCCAACTCCACGTTGTCCCTCCAGTATATCGAAGAGCAGTCCCGCATTCTGCGAGATGCCTTCTCCAAGGTCGAGAAGCGGCAATCAGCTAGAACGACCACCTTTCTTGAGACCCTTAATACCACCGTCCTCACTGAGCTTCGTGACTTTCGTCATCAGTACGATCAAATTTGGCAATCGACAGTCCTTGAACTTTCTTCCCAACGCGAACAGTCCCAGCATGAAGTTTTTGCCCTCAGTGCCCGCCTGAGCGTTCTGGCAGACGAAATTGGATTCCAGAAGCGCATGGCCATTCTCCAATTCATACTCATTCTCCTCTGCTTAGGTCTGGTCCTCTTCTCACGCCATGGCTCAGCGCCTACCTTCCTCGAGCTCCCACCTGTACTGCAGAACGCTGTCCATAAGTCTGGAGCAAGCTTGTCACGCTACGCACCACTTTTCGGCACACCACCAGCTAGTCCGTCATTCTCACGACCACCATCCAGATACGGCCTCTTCCGAAGTTTGACCCACCACCGGAGTCCTTCGGACGAGCCCCATAAAGATGGCAATCGCGTTGGCACGAAGAGCCCAGGCATCGAGTACTCGCCACCGACACCCACCTCTCAGGGCTCTCCTGGAAGTCAGCACGGTGCTGTTACTGATGGTGAATCGGATAATGCCTCGAGCGATGGTTCTCTAGAACCGGATCCAGACTCAACGAGGCAGACAAAGAGTAGCCCTGCTACGCCGAGCGGGAAGAGCGAAGAGCAGCGAGAGCTTGGGGACGAGGCGTGACTGCAGGCGAATGGAAATGGTGAGATTCAGTTGGGTTATGACTCAAGCGATGAGATATCATGAGTGAGCATTGTAAGCTATAGCGTAGGCATTCGGATTGATTTGTACTTTTATCTTTTGCGGACTGTTGCATAGCGTCGGCGTATGGTACTGGGGCTGCTATTCGTTATTTTATACCGTTCCTAGAGCTTAGGTCAAGTCATTACTAGCTTGTTGTTTTATATTGATCCCCGACTAATGCAGCCTTCTGAAAATCGGTTTGATACGGACTATCATCAGCTCCATGCAGGGGAATCTGAAAATTTGTATGTACCACGTTTCTTTCTCCTCGATCGTTGAGAACCTTTGTATGACTACAGCGAATCGCGCTTCACTATGATACCATCTCTTCATATCAAAAGCGAGAATCCCCATTCGACATTGAGAGTTGGCTGGCTTCTTCTCTTTGCCGCTTTCACTGATGTCTCCTTGCATTATATATCTTTGCATCTTTATGCAACTATGTCTGTGTCCAAAGTACCTATGTGAGTTGAGCCGCTCCTTAGTGGAATAAATCAAGTCCTAAATATCAATATTAACGCTAAACTATCTAGCTCTATTGTCCGGTCATTAAGTGGTACACTTCTTCAAGAAGTCGAAATTGAAGGTTTGTGAAATCTTCAGATCTTTTACTACTATTAGATTAAGGCATGCATTCTATGATCTATCACTCCCTCTATTACCTCCTCCACATACAAAAAAATCTCGATACAGGCAAAACTCTAACACCAAGCAAGCATGTCCTTCACCCCCGGTTTCTCGAATCAGTCCAAGAATCTGTATTCCCAGTTCCCTCCAACCACCACCGACAACCACCGTACCGCCAGCCTCAGCAGCCAGCAAAGAGGGATCAACTTTTCTTTCGCCTCGGCCGATATACTGGCGGCGCACATCTCAGGCAGTAATAATCAACACGCTCCGTAGTCTGGCCTCGGAACACTCTATGACCTGGCGCGAAATCGTTTCCGCAATAAACAAATCGCGCGGTTTTTTCATGGCCGCAGCGATAATAGTCTTTGATTGATTCGCACATTGTGGAGGCTTAGGGATTGGGTGGGTTGGTTGGATGGATGGTGTATGATTCTTGTTAGTGAGGGTTTGAGTGATACGGTTGGAAGGTAAAGTACTACTACTGTTTTCCAATGCTCCAGAGATGTCTTGGATGAAGCCGAGAGATAGGATATGATGTGGAAGCTTCGAGTCTATTGTTTGTTGCTTCGGCTGCTTGTCACTTTAATAGCAGGAGCATAGAGTGGAAGGATACCTCTGGTCATTTCAACGGGGTTTTCTGGACATCTGTCGTGTAATGAGGCGACTGTCGTGGAGCGAGCATAGCTATCTGTCGTGTCATGGGGCAAATGTTTGTGGTGCAACGAGGCAATGTAAGCAACGTGAGGTTCTCTTCTTGATGTTAGATATGCCAGTATGTTGATCAGTCTACGCTACTATCTTGTCAAGTGCTGCTACCGTCACCAGTAGGTGACATAATTCATGAGCGGTCTAACCGAATCTAGGCTAGGTGCAGACCGCTCATGAATTATGTCACCTACTGGTGCCGTGTCCTAAATTCCAGTAAACAAAGGTCATTAGGTATGCCTATCTCGTACAATCATTAGTAGGGTAATAAGGCGCACATTGCTATTTTCTATATCAAATAAGCCAGCGTGCCAACGATTTTGTGCCACTACATTGTCAGGCTACTACCGTGTAAAGGGTCTCTACTACCTTCTGTTCCGTGCCTTCATCTTTTCGGTGCGACTATTATTATGGCTGCGGATTGTGCTACGCTGCGTCTTGATGTCACGCATTGGAGTGGTCAAGTGTCGATTTGTGGGAAATTCTGGTATGATGCTAGAAGATTTCGTCTGCTGCGGGCTGGTGGCATTCGCGGCAATGGCGATAAGGTTTCTCACGATTTAATGGATTGATCGAGCTTGACCTTTATCACCTCTATCAAACCGCCAGAGTAGCTTGCCAATCTTCTGACACTGCTATCTGGGGCGTCTCAGCATCGGTCCCAAGTAAGACAATACCAGTGGCTGCTAGAACCGAAATCATACTCAAAGGTAATGTCGCCCATACGCGAATCGGTAAGAGGATTTAGGGCTCAAGATCGCATTCTCTTTTGGTTCTCGGAAGATCACGTCGATACATATCTTGGAATTGTGATTGATAGCGGATCGAAGCTAAACAAAAATGTGCCTATCAATGAACACGTGTGTTGGCTCTTCAACGACAATTCGTGGCTAAACAGACATTCTATAAACTTTCTCTGCGATGTCAACCGCGAGCTGGTATAAAAGTAATGAGTCTCTTTGATGCCGGGCAGCGAGGGTAATTCATGGGTTGGGGAGGCTTTTTCGCTCTATCAGAGGGACTATTATGTTCTTATCTTTTTCATCTCGAGTCCTGCTCGTCCTGGATAGGAAGCGGCATCGTTGAAGCCTCAAGGAACAATGAAGGGAATCTCAGAGGATGAGGGACAATCTATAGGCTTATTAAGGGTCGCTTCCAGCGCCGTGTTTATCAAAGACTATACAAGAGCCAATGGGCATATGATGCAAACTAAATCCAGCTCAGTCACATCTACCATTCTCTTGATAGGAGATTGGATGATGGACCTGTAGAATCTTTGGTCTAAAGCGGGTTTAGTGGCTCCAGGACTGGGATATCGGTTGCTAGCGCTCGCCTCGCTTTCTAGCTTTGGAATCTCGATGTGGGACCCGTAAAATTTCAAGCTTAGGAAGGTACAGTAGATTTCCGAACCATTGGCGCTGACGCTAAACGGTTGGCCCGCACACCTTAATTTATATCGGGGAACCACCAACGTCAAGTAGAAGAGGATATAGACCTATACTAAGGTTAAAGACGGGTATATAGTAGCTTTATAGTAGGGCCAGAATTCGTAGTATAATAAAGCTATAGTAGGGTAGGTAATAAGGCCATATACGGCGTATACCATAGAACAGGCCAGAACGGGGCATACCGTGGAGCATACTATGTAGCAATAATGGGGCATACTATAGAGCAACAGCAGGGCATACTATGGAGCAGGAATAGAGCATGCTATGGAGCAATATGGCCTTCCGCGATATAATAGAATGCCGAGCCCAGGGCAAAGATCTCTGTCTTCCAGTCGGCGTGACTGGAATCGACTCGAGGCATAAAGGATTCAGCACCGTCAACCGAGAGGCCATCCTTTATGATATTTCTATTGGGAGCAAGGACGAGTCCTCGGAAATCGCTTAATTTGAGGTTTAATGCTATATCGAGTAAAAGTTTATTGGCAGAAATGTCCCGATAAATAATATGCTTCTTTTATACCGCCGCAATTGCTTCGGTAGCTTGGTAAAGTATACCTAATTGAGCCTCTGCTGCAATGCCGGATCGTTTCTCTCGAGGTATGCGGCTATAGACCCGAAGGAAGTATGCTCAAGTAGCAGATTAGACTCTGTTAGTCCCTTGAAGCCGATGATATAAGGTATTTGTGAGGTCCTATTAGTTGAAGAATTCTGGCTTCGAATCTTAGGACTGCGAGCGCTTTCTTGTCGTACCGACTCAATGGATATTTGAGGACCGTCGTGTCGTCAACGAGGCCTATAAAGCTGTTGTCGCCCATCGTCAGGCATTCAGTTGCATCCTTGGGACAATAGAGGGCAATTTCGACCTCCGTGGTCATCGTGAATAGTTTGAATCAACCACCACTGCGTTCAACACCCATGCACTCAAGCGTCTCGCTTATTGCTATGCGCTTCATCATTGCGTTCAATCTGAACCTTTTGGGTTATTCGGATGCCTCCGGCATTAGAGTGACTCGGGTCCCTATCAATATTATTCAGGCTAAGGGAGGTTAGATCGATTGTGTATAGTTTTCGAGGTCTTCACTTCGGGTATTCAATTCAGGAATCCGAGCTGTTTGGTATGTGAGAGTTTGCAATATGGGTAAATCTCTATTGTCTACACTGTCCAATGTTCCAGATCCACCAGTGATTCTACTCGCGTCAAAAATATGCAACCATTTCTTGACATCTTACTATGTAAAGCCAACATACAAACTAGTGCACAATCCAATGCCGCAGCGCATCTAATATACAATCAAGTACGCAGTCTAATGTTTCCAATGCATCCAATTTCCAAGCATCATATTCTGCCTGCGCGTGGGCAGATATGGTCGTCACTGAACTGGTATTGATAGGATCTCTTCCCATCGGCGAAGTATGCCCATCCTGTAACGAGCAGCAATTGTTAGTGTTTATATCTCAGTCGTAATTGTAGGGTGTGTCATACCACCCTCATAGCTGGCGTGAGGATTGCCACTATGCGTCATAGGGGTGACCCCTTGCGTACCCGCGGTGCAAGCACCAGCAATGGCTAGCATTGCACTTTGAAGCTCGGGCCCAAAGCAAGTGTTGTCGCCTCCATAGGAGCACACGCTCGAGACGGCGTTGCCCGCGCGAGCAGCAACGTTCGAGTGTGCCTGGATTTTGGATCCTCCGAGAGCGTTGCAAACATTGTAAAGGTTCAGATTGGCTCGCACGATATCAAGACTTTCCATGAACTAGCGGAAGTTAGCCACATCATCCACTGAAGAGATCAGTGCATAGCTGACTTCACTTTCGAAGCAGCCGGTTTCCCAGTTCGAGATTGCTTCCTGTCGGCGCACCTTGGCGCTTGGTGGAGCCGGGGCCTTGAGCGTGCGATCGATATCCCCAACGCGTTCTACCTTATCCGATCCATCGGCATTCACGGTATGGATCCAGATACCGTCACCACCATCCGTGGGAAGTGTGAAAGCAGCTTGACTTGCCGCGGCGCACGCCGCTAAGAAGATGAGTGTCTTGGTATACATTGCGAAGAAGGTAAGACGATATTATTGCGCTAGGGTAGGGCTGATATGCTTTTTTGATGGTGAATTGGATTTTATGAATCGTTGCTAAGGGGCTTGTGAGTCTGGTGAAGGTGTTGAATTTGATGTTTTGAGGACTCAGGGGGAGAATCAATGTCCTTATATATTCGAAAGGAATGCATACGAGTCATTTCGTAGAGTCAGGTAATATCTCCGCCGTGGTGACCAACGTTTGTGTCGAAGGATCCACCTGTGAGCTCATAAGCCAACATTCTGCGCCTTGATGAAGCTGGATTCGGAAATGAGAGGGTGGCATATACGAGAGCTGTTCGTGAAGACCAACTACTACCCATGATTCTCCCACACTAGCGTACACATTCATAAGAGTCTTGAGTCTTGTAAGAGACATGATAGTTTGGGAATCAAAGCTAGGACGGAATGCCTGAGTTGTGGCAATGCGCCTAGCTGAGGTTGGTTGTTTTTCCAGCGTCAAAAAAGAAACAGGAAGAATTAATATGGAATGCCGAAATGCCGAGGCACAGCCGGCTGACGTACCTAAAGTACCTTAATATATATCGTCTCTTGAAACGGTATCGGTGATGGATACTTTACCTTTAGCACTGCCTCCGTTTGTGAAGGCAGTTGACCCCCTGCAATATTGGGCGCCTCGCGTGTTTCAAGTACTTTAATGCCTGTATCACATCGCGCTAGTACTGAACTAATCATTTTATGTCTGCGCCGTCCAATCTCGGGCCGCCTTCCTTCGCCTCTAACGGGTCTTTCAGAGAGCTGTAATATTATTCCTTAAATCTCTAGGGGGAATCATATGCGGATATCAGGTTACAGTCGCTTCCGTCAGCGAAATGATTGTTGGCTTTGCTGAGCTACTGTCTTGAGCATAAGAGATTGAAAGATCTGCATCTACCCCTCAACGAGATGACGTATCGATTGGCTTGAACAAGTGACATAAAACCCTACCAGTATGTCTCTACTCGTATATGATTTTCTAACCCCTGCAAAAAGAGTCTGAGTCAGATAACATCTCATGTAAGCCAGCGTTTCAAGAAAATGAAATTTGATAGTGTGAAAAAGGGGGTCAAGAAGGAGGCGCATCGATTGGCCTAAACAAATCATGGGAAAACCTACCAGCATAGCCTCGACACAGCCCAGAAATTGTCAGATGTGGATGATGTTTCATTGCTCGAGATGATAGAGTGTTGGAGGCTTAGCTGCTGATGCGTCAGCTATGTCAATTTATTGAGGCTTGCACCGTCAATGAGCCTTTGACGGGCTGAGTATAAAGTCCACGAAGTTTCGCCGTACACCTTCGAAATTTAGACATCATCGCTCTACTATCTCATCACTATCTTGTTGGCCCATCTTCACATCGACTCCCCATTTGAACCCAATACCAGATCCAGAACCTCTTCTTTCGCCCCTTTACCTAAGATCTAGCAAGAACTACAAGCCAGTATGCAGTTCAAAACAGTCGTGGTGAGCTCGAACTCGATATTCTTTATATCAAGAAGTTCGTTTACTAACCACACGATTTCTAGTGGGCAGCAACGCTCCTGTTCCCCCTTTCACTCGCCCTCCCGTCACCGGATATTACCCCCCAAGCGGTCTCAACAACAGACCTCAGACCGCGAGGTGGGCCCTACAGGGTCGTTGCCGGCATTAACATAGTGTGGAGCAAGACCCAAATCACAATGTCCGGCGTAACGACCCCTAACCTCTTACTCTACGAATCCATCCAAACCAGCCAACAATACGCCCGTGGCGCATTCGCACACTGCCGTGAGTTGGTCTCTGACGCCGGCCTTGACGTTGGCGACCTAGCGAGCCTAGAAAATGCCAGGTACACTGGCGGATACATAAATTTGTTAACCAACGGTGTGACGTCGGCCATTCAGCTAGCTATGACGGTCACTCTGGATGAATATGACGTCACCGATACTCTTGTGGAGGCTTTCGCCTCGTACTGGAGAGGGTCGGGGTATTCAGTCACCGCTTTTCCCCAGCAGGTTGATGCCGTCCCGCCGGGCTTTTACATGACACCGAACAAACGCAGCCTAGGGGAAGTTTTTGGTAAGATACTGGAGAAGAAGAGCCTGAATCAGATGCTAGGGCTCGATGTTATACAGAAGAGGCAGTCCAGTATTTGTTCCAACCCGATCGATCTTCGTCGCCAATTTACCAATGCTGAGCCAGCAGCATCGGGCTACACCCTTGTCAATATGTGCTGAGCTTGTCTACGAAGTGCGTGTTCTGTAAAATACGGGCATGGGTATTGAACTTTTTTTGTCTCGGCGCTTGTATTAGACGAGGATATATGTGTATTGCAAAGGTTTTGATTAAAATGCCTGACTGCATCTCTCTTTTCTTTCAAATATTCAAGGTACGAAAGATTAGCAAAAGAAACCATTGAATCATGGTCCGTGTGACTGTAGTGATGCTGATCAAGAGCGTCAATGAGGAGGACATCCTTGATGTAACTAAAGACCGTCTTGTACTTCTTGAACAGGTCAATTATTTGCTGAAGCTGGATAACTCCGTAAACAGTCATTATCTGTCATGTCGACGATAGGCTGCCACAAGACGAGAACTAAGATAATATGACGGTCCGAAAGTCGCCTGTCCAAGGATTATGCCCGCAAGACAAATTGCGGAAACTTTGGGTTTACGTGGACCATGACCAGCTCATACATCAATTGCTGAAGGAGCCCAGTCGTTGATGTCTGAAGGATATAGCAATAAGATGTTCTGGCCTGGTCTTTGGGAGAGTCCAAAAGCATTATACCACTGAGCACTTCTGCTGGGCCCATCTTTCTCACAAAGCCCCACCCACCATCCGAACAATCCACATTGCGACCCTAGTCTTCCAGTTCGCTCTCCTATCCTTTCCCGCCAGCTCAACCTCCGTCACTGGCCTGGAAGGCTGCAACAGCATCTCCTCTTCTCTCTTCCACTTCCGCATAAGCTTCTCATCGCTGGTAACCACCATAGCTCCGACCTCAAGATCAAGCCCATAGCTACGCGTTGTGTAATTCGAGGAACCAATGAGAGTTGCGCTGGGACCAACAGGGCTCTCATGGAGTAGCGTCACCCATAAACCCTTGGCATGATACGTCCATCCATCTTCTTGTCCCACGATACCTCGCTGCCATTCGCGCAGCTGAACATTCCTCCCATGCGCTGCTTGCAGGAATTTCATGGAGAGGTGGGTGTATGCGGCTGGTAGCATACCCGATATGCCTTTAGAGCCGAGGAAGCCGTTGGCAAAGGGCGATGCTGTGAGGATGGTGCCGGGGGCTGAGTTTTCGAGGCTTGAAGCGGCGAGGAGGGACGAGGTAATGATGGGGTGTGGGTTGAAGTAGCCTGCGGTGAAGGTATAGGATTTGATTGGGCGGTTGAGCAGGGTTTTGAAGGCCTGCAGCTCGTTGTTGACGGTTGGGGGGTAGCAGAGCAGTGGGTATAGGGACGTAGATGTCGTAGGTGGGAGTTGAGACTGTCTTGGCTCTACAAGAGGAAGTAGCAGAGACGTCGCTGCTTCGATGTACTTCTTGGGTGCATCTAGTGGGTTTGGAGCTCGGTTCAATGCCGGCCATCCGAGAATAAATTTGGAGGGGTCATTGCTGGGTATGAGCCGAAAACTGATACTGCAAACAGTATGGTGGATGCCAGCGAAGTAGTCAGTCACTCGCTTTGAGCTGAAGACATGATACCGGTCTTGACGATTGGTGAAGTAATCGTTCGACAAGTTCGCTCCAGACAGTATCAACTCATCGTCAAAGCCGTAGAGTTTGATATGCTGTAGTCCCCATCCCTCGTTGATACGCTTGGATATCAACCTTTTTCGAAGTCCTGTCAGATTGTGCGTATGGTACATGCGGACCTCGACTTGCTTCGGAAATTCAGCCAAGAGAGACGCCAGGAGTGAGGCACATGAGGGGTCTGGTGCCTCTCGAGTACCGCGTAGTGCATCTGTGAGAATGGAGACTTTGAGCTCTGGGCCATTATGCAGCAATGCATCGCGGATCGTGGAGATGAGCTCTCTCTCTGTCTTGCCAACGTAAAGAGTTGACAGATATATCCTCCTCTTTGCACCACGTATCTTTACCTTCAATGTCTCGTAGAATTCTTTCGGTCCGTCAAGTATCTCAATCTGATCAGCGTTGATGTCAATCCTTGGGGCGAGCCGGTCAAGGTCTGAGGTCAATGCTGCTACGGCTGAGGTATGATTGGCTGTCTGAGGAGATGCTGCTGGCGCACTCGTCGAGCCCGACCTGAAGCGCGGGCCCCATGGCAATCTGCTTTTCGATAGTGGAAGCCATGGACGAAGTGCTCGAACTCGCAGAACGAGCATCTATTCAATAGTACCTCTCAGTTCCGAATTAGGCATCTGGGTTCTTCATATCTTTCGTGAGTCCTCGCCCTCTAATCGGTGAGTGAATATAGGGAAGGGTAGGTAAATGGATCGAGAGTTATCCCTGAAGGTAATGGTAACGGGGCCTTAGATCGTACTTCAAGACCAATTGAGTTCAACGCTAGCATTTCGAGATCATGACAATCACAGCTTAGCTTACTATAGACATTCACTGTCCAATCTCCTGAAGGTGTTTGAATGATCTCTAATAGCTACTCTAAGACATCTCGAGGTAAGGTATCCGAGCTTCTCGTAATGCTAAATAGAACTCGATTGCCGTTTCGTCCATTATCCACAGCCTCGCAATTATGAGACACTAACATTATTCGCACTATAAAACTCAAAAGCAACCCATCCCCTCTCCGCTAGAAATGTCGGCCCACTCTCCCCGTTCACAAACCTATGAACCTCAATATCCATATTCGGCACTCCAAGCTCCTGAAACCACAAAAACGCGTACCAAATGGTCTCAACATCGTACGCCAAATTCGCAAAAGTCATTTCCCAGCGCGGGGCTGCCACCTTCTTGAGCTGTAGCCTGGCCGTGAAGGGCTCCAAAGTTGGGTAGCGTGGAAGGGAGAAGTCATGCTTGCACTGATAGCTGCCGCCGGGATAGGCCTGTGAGGGCTGCCGGTTCTGCTCGCTGATGGCGTTGAAGAGGTCGGCGAAGCAGGAGAGCATGAATGTGGCGGCCCAGATTTCTGTGAGTGTGATGGTTTGATAGTTGGAAAATTTGTAGAGACCTTTTGTGCCCCAGTAGATCCATGGATCAGGCAGGGCGCTTAGGGGGTGGTTCAGGGTATTATTCGGTGATCTTGAAATGGATTCATCAGTTCTATTAACCAAAGCATGATTAGATAGACAAGCGAGAGGCACGTACACTTGAATTGGCGATAAGGTAAAATTGCTCTGCTGGTTGAGTGGTAATGAAAGGCCTAGAGGAGGGTTTGGATGGTCTTGAGCATCATTACGGTGATTCGCTGTCACAAAGGTCAACAGAACAAACCATGTCAAGACTGCTATGTGTCGCCGAAGTGAACGCATCGTGCTGGGGGGTTGGCGAATGAGCGCGAAGCTTGCATGTGCCCAATTTATTATCCTTTGAAACGCAGCATTGTTTCACGAATGCGCTTATCGGAAAAAAGGGCATTTGGAAGCGCCTTTTCCTAGCAAATTCTGGGGGCATATGTAACATCGTACCAATCGTTGTCCCTCGTTGCGACGCGCTTCCGCCTTTGAGCCATTTAGCCAGAACATCATGTGCATTCAGTATACTGGCAGATACGGGAGATCGAGTACAGAAAACAAGAAGGCAGTGCAAATGCCAATAAGAGGGCAGTAGCGAAAAGAGCATGGTATATTTCGTACAACTAGAAAGACGTGATGTTACCCCTGTACCGATCATCCTCGTCTCTTTGCCTGGCGACTTCTTCCCGGAAAGCGTTGCCACTACCACCCGTATATGGCTCATCCGAGAATACGTCTTGATCGCGAGGATGGCTCATTTCTTCAAGCTGTATTCCCCCACCTTTCCTTCCCCGCCTTCGCTGTCTTCTGTGCATATAGTCCTTCCCAGTGCCCTTGATATCTTTCCACGATCGGTCATGCTTTCTCACTCCGCACCATATGGCCAGAATGATTAGAATCGCTGCGACAACTCCGATTGGAAGACCAATTTCAAGTCCATACTTCGACGCAATCTTTGGGAGGAGTACTCTGGGCAAAGCAGAAGGATCGACGACCAGACTGATCATTGGGCCTGTTGTCATATTCGTGGGCCCTGAGTATAAGTAGAATGTGAGATTTTGGCCTGACGTGCTGTCATTGCCAGGAGCTCCCATTAGCCAGCTCTTGTCCATATTGATGTTTGCGTAACCTCTTTGGTTTGGTATTTCTGACGAGTTCCATACAACACCTTGCTGATTGTCGTTATATTTCAAGACGATAGAGTCGCTGGTGTTCTTCGAGAATAAAGCGGGGTTCCAGGTTACTAAGGAGATTCAGAAAATTCGAAGGAATTTGATGGATGTAGAGAAACTCCACAACGTACTCGCGTAGGTATATCCAGCCCAGAGAGTTTGTCCGTGAATGGGCGAGCAGAATGGGCCATTGTCAGCTAACGTGCCGTTGATTTGACACGCTGTGAGCTCATTGTCCGGGATACCAGGAGCGGAAGCATTCGCTGTGGCGAGATATTCGGACGCCGTATATGTTGATGTGCCTATAGATGTGCCCGAATGTGTAACGCTGGTTCCATTGATGCCAGGCGCGATGTAAGCCGTCGTCTTCGTAGCCGTGAAAGCAGGAGTGCTAACAAGTTCCGTTACAGTCTCGGGTCCAGCGCTGGGAGAAGGTGTCCCTGATGCCGCGGCCAACGCATCAGTTTTCGAGCTGCTAGAAGAGGTAGCTGAGGCATCGGTAGCTGCTGCTGCTGCCGTTGATTTAGAAGCTGGTGAAGCAGAGGGGGAAGACGTGGAAGATTCTGAGGCTTGGAAGCCAAGTTGTCAGCGGCTGGTCAAGAAAGCTTGACTGTTCTAACGCGCTAAATCAACCAGCAACACGCTGGTAGCTCACTATCTTGTCGTGGCTCAAATTCGTTGGCATATTCTTGTCTACGAGAGTATAGAAGCCCAACAGCTCTCCGAAGAAGCTCCATATCTGGACTTGTCTGGGAGAAAGGAATTCAGTCGAATCTTTCTCGCTAGTGCCAATTGATAATGGGAAGTCGTAGTTGTATCATGAGGTCGACAGTATCATGTTGGCCAACGCGTATATTACAGTGGACGGTGTCGCTCGAAACATATTGATTCAAATCGCTACGGCGCAAACCAACTTGAGTTTTAAAAAAACAGTCGGCGCAAGCCCCGCAAACACCCGCCATTATTCTGCACATCTGCTAAAACTTCTCTCAGTAGCTGTGGTAGGGTAGCTCTAATTTGAACCTCGACATCTATTCTATTCAAACCTCTTCTACCTCAGCCCCATTGCTCACCATGTCAACAATAATGCGCACCCTGCGCAACATCCGCAAAATAGGCATAAAAGAGTACGCCCACCAAATGCAATACATCGGCGATACCAAAGCCGGCACCTATATCGCCAGCGACAAATACGGCAACAGATACTACGAGAACCTCGAGCAAGAACTTCCTTGTGCGTCCCAATTAGCTCCCCGGCTTTCCCCCTTCATCCCCATGCCCATGCTCATGCTCATCAATTGCCCCCGCCCCGGAACCCCGACTGATCTTGCCTGCTTTTGTCATGGATAGTGAGGACTCGATGGGTCGACTACAAACAAAAAGAATACGACCCCTCACACATCGAGCCAGGCTGGCACGCATGGATGTCGTACTTGGTCGACAAGCCACCGACAGAGGATGCGCTGCTCAGGACTGGACAGAGGAAGTGGGAGATACCGGAGCACAGGCCGAATTTGACGGCGAGTCGGGCGGCATTTAAGACGTATTCTACGTGAGTGGTGCTATCTTTGTTGTTGGGATGAGAGGGCCAGGAGGAAGATTGTGAGGAGGGGGATTGCTGACATTTTGGGGTGATGTAGGGTCAACCCGAAGGTTCATGCTTGGTTGCCCGAGGCGAAGGCGCGATGAGGAGGATACGGTGTAAATGCTTGAGATGGGGATTGTGTGTATATATGGCTTCTGCAAAGCGAGCATATGGCGTTAGGGACCGTTGACAGGCATCGTTGGTGTATGGTCCTATAATTCAGAGAATAGGCTCCTTGCTAGAATCGAAAATGCAAACCATTGCAACCAAAGCCATCAGGGTAAATGACAAGCCCGGGCACTGGAGCTTTGTCTAGTGGAAAATTCTCAGGTCATTTCTTGAAGCTTAGAATATACATGGTAAGAAGGTGAAGTATATACGTCTCAGCCCAGCTCATAGCACATCAAACCACCACATCAAACCCCAACACCACCCTCAATGCCCGGCAGCGAGGCACACTCACTTCTTCCACGGTGACACAGCCGCCGCACCCCAAGTCTTTAGCGCGTTCGTGGGCGCCTGTCCCGAAATACCTTTGTTGCCAGGATCATGGCAAAGAGCAGCCTTTCCACCCTCCCAATCACTATGGCAGTACCACGGCTCGTACCACAGTATGCCAAGAAGGTTCGAAATCGACTTCACTGTCTTCCACATGAATTCCGTGAGCTCCTGTTCTTGTGTTATCTGGTCGTAGGTGAATCCGGTACCATATTCGACTCCAAGGCTTTGAAGCTTGTATTGGCCCTTGAATGGACCTTCCCTGTATTTGCCGTATGATTGGGCATAGCCTTCCAATTGGACCAGGTTTGCCGTGAGACGGTTCAGAGTGTCATGCTGGCTAGCTGCAGAGTTGATGTCCACAGGTGTCATCGGGTCGGGGTAGGCGGAGAAACCCAAGATGGTGAGCATCTCCGATACATTCTGTGAGAGGAGGTTCTGCGGGATAGCAGAGTTACCGTTGGGGCACGGTTTTCCAGCAGAGTCTGTCATGTATGTCTGGTTTCCTGGGTTCGGACCATGGACAACTGCTTCCTTCCATTGTACGTACTGACCATGGGAATGCAGACCGTAGCGGACGACGTCTAGCGGGAACCCAGCTGCGGAAATGGCTTCATTGCATGCCATGACTTCGGCTTTGAGGTAGCCGGTATACTGAGGGTAGGAAGCCATGTTGCCCGTGGGAATGATGCCGCACTTCTCTTTGTCCAGAGTAGCCTTGGCGGGAGCATGGCTGTCGCTCGCACCTCGCGTGTGACCAGTAGCTGTTTCGTTGAAGAGGAACCCATCGGTGCCTTCATTTTCGAAGAGGATGACGTCCGGGACGATTCCGACCTCGAGCAAGGGCTGAAGTTGACGTTTGGCTTCGGCTTGGACTTCCCCAACCATTTGTTCGTAGCTGTATGATTCCATACCTGCCGGTATGTCAAAGCCTTGGTTGATCGTAAGGACGACTCTCATGCCTTGAGCGACACCACGCTGCGCAGCCTGCACTTGCGTATCATAGCAACCCCAATCCAGCGCGAACAGCAATTCCTCGCCAAGAGTGGAAGCATTGTTGACGAACTTTGAAGGGGTGTAGCATTGACCACGCTGACCTTCAATTCGGACCGCATTGACGCCAGCATCCCCCAGAGTCTTGAATGGGTCCTTCACAGTAACGCCGTCGTAGTCATAGAAGACGCGCTCAGGGATCGCTTCCATTCGCACAACCGTTCCGAGAGTTGCTCCTGCCCAGAATTCGCCGTTAACATTTGCATCAGCAGTGTCGTTGGTGGAAGTGATATTCGACGCAACAATAGGTGAAGTAGAACCGGACGGTGGTGCAGCGACACCAGTGCCTGAAGCTAAATTTGCGATACCAGAGCCTGTTGCAATGACATAAGGACCACTCCCAGCTGGAGGAAACACACCGGCTGGTGCACTCGCGTAGACTGTGCCAATTGCTTTGCTGCATTTGGTGCGTTTGTTGTCTGTGGACCCAGCAGTAGCAAGGCTTGGTAATGCGGCGATGGGTCCAGCTGAAGTAACAGCTTGAGCACCCTCGGGCCCATCGTTTGAGGGAGCGTTGCCCTCTGCGTTGTTGGAACCACCCGTGGCAGCGGCTTGCGCACCTTGAGCAGGAGCAGAGGCTGCCGCTTCATTGTTAGGACCACCCGAGGCGGCGGCTTCTCCACCCTGAGCAGGAGCTACATTCGATGCTGCCGCATTAGATCCGACAGAGGCAGCCTCTTGAGCGCCCTGGGTGATAGTGACAGTGAATTGTGATGTTACAGTCACGGTTGACTGTGCTATGCAAATACTGGGGGAGCCTGCAGAGACCGCTGCCCCCAGGCTACCCATTCCAGCAGCTGGTGACCCAGAGTGGGCACTTTCACCGGAGCTTGGCGCACCGCTGCTGAACGCTGGAGGTGATCCAGAGTCTCCACTTTCGTCGGACTCTGGTGTACCGCTACCAGCTGCAGGGGAGCCAGATTGTTCTGAAGGAGAGTATGTTGAGGTTCGTGCATAAGGAAGCTGGTTGGCTAAGGTAGAGGCGTTGTATCCTGGGTAGCCAAAGCTACTTCCAGTAGCAGTACCGTAGACACTCCCAGTAGCGGCGGCAGCAGCAGCAGAGACTGGGGGCGTAAACTTGCACTTCTTCCTTCTGCGTGTCGTACCCGAAGATGGAAGATCTCTTTGGACAATAGCACCATCATCAAGACGGAGCTGAAGAGCGGCAGCAGCTATGTATATTTAGTATTAGACAGAATGGATCGGTCTTCTGGTATGCATACCTTTCGAATCGACCGAAAGAACGGAAAAAGAGTGGAAAGTAATGACTGACAGGGCGAGCAACGCAAGAGAGTGTGTGCATGAAGAGACCTTCATGTTGAAGACGTCGCAGCGCAATTGAGCAAAAGGAAGCCGAGAAAGAATGAAAGTGTGTGGTACTTCCTCAGGAGGCAAGCCTCCATCTTAACATATCGTATCATTTTCTTTTCTTGCAGCAAATTTACACAATAGCCATGTCGAAACAGAACGTCCCGCTCTGGATTTTGTTTGCAAGCCGTGGGCGGCTGTATACTGGTGACAGCCATCAGTGGAGCGGGTATGGGATATCAAAGATTGTAAGAGACAATTTTGGCTGACGGGATCGTTGGGATGTTTCATGTCAACGGTGAAGGTGGGGTAAATACATCTTCAACAAATACCAGAGAGGGGGAAGACGGAGCTAGATGGTTCAACGGAAATTGCACCGAGACAGCACTGAGACAGATCTAAACGTACTCTCCCATCTTGCTAGGCGTTCCACATCGGGTGAAGAAAAGAGAACACAGATTCGCGAGCTTGGCAAGTCAAGACAAAAAGAGGTGGCTTAGTCATCCGTCCGCAACCCTAAATTATCCGTGCTCCTAGAAATGGACGCGTTGAATTGAATTTGCACGCGAGAAAGACATTAGCCAACACCCTCCAAACAGACTAGACGGCGCTTTTACCAGGAGACTCGTGAGCTCTATGTCTGCCTTTGGAAGTGTGGGCGCCTGAAGAATGGCCCCAGCAGTTCACAATGCCAGCGAAGAGGAAGCGCCAGCATGACGAGGAGCTGGATGAAGGACCTTCGGCCACCAAGAAGAAGGGGGCAGGCCATAAAAGGGGGATGAATGGGAACGTGGACTTCGACTCGATGGTTCCCCACGCAGTGGAGACACCGCTCAAGCCTCGAAGGGGAAGGCCTCCAGGAGCCGGAAGCGAACAGAAACCGGGAGCTCATGTCAATGGGACGGAAGAACATCCCTACGCTTTCACTCCGTCAAAATCGAAAGGCAAAATTCTATTCTCAACGCCTTCTAAGGCTCCTCGCGATGCCAACGGCTTGAATGAAGCTTCAAGTATTCCAAAAGGGGAGCGATCCGCACGTCGGAAGAGCGCGAGGACATTGATAGAAAGAACAGCCACTGATGGGCTTAGTGATAAGGAAGATCTTGAAGAGGAGAATCTTCTAGCTAGGAAGATCTGGGATGCAGACGAAACAGGGAGCGAAGACCAGCAAGATAAGGCCGAGGACGAACTGGCAGGAGAACCTGGAGGCCCAAACACACCCTCAAAACGAAGGCGTGGACGTCGAAAGAAGTCGCCAACTCCGCCACAGAACCTCCCACCTCACGAGCAATACTTTTGGCAGAACCGTCCTGGGAAAGTCAAGACTTCGAATAATACGCTGTCTTCAGTGTCGTTACTTAGCCATGAACAATATCACAATCAGATCAGTGCCTACGAGGACCCTCACGCCTCGTCTTACGCGTTTCTGCACTCCTTGCACTCCCGGTCTTTTCCCCAATGGCGGTTTGAACTCTCCCAATCGTTCAACATCTGCCTCTATGGTTACGGCTCAAAACGAAAGCTAGTGACCGCCTTCGCCAGCCACCTCCACTCCCTGTCTCCCTCCGATTCTCCAAAGATCCTAATAGTAAACGGCTATACTCCAACGCTGACCCTCCGCCAACTCCTCACAACCCTAGCAACTTTAATCTATGACTGCACCCCTACCGCTCTCCCCTCAAAACTCGGTACCCAACCCCGCGAAATCATCTCGACCCTTCTAGCCCACTTAACCACCAACCCACCCTCAACCGCCTATCACATCTTCATCAACTCTCTCGACGCGCTACCCCTCCGACGCTATCCCACTCCCGCCCTCCTCGCCCAATTAGCAGCAAACCCTCACATCCACCTTCTCGCAACCTGCGATACGCCCAACTTTCCGTTGCTCTGGGACACCAATCTCCGCGACCAATACAATTTCCTCTTCCACGACACCACGACATTCGAATCCTACGCCCCCATCGAAATCCCCTCCGTAATTGATGACTTAAACGAGCTCCTGGGCCGCAGCGGACGCAGTGTGAAAGGGAAAGAAGGGGTTGGCTTCGTGCTCCGATCGCTGCCCGAAAACGCGCGAAATCTGTACCGTGTGCTGATTGCAGAGTTGCTCGCTGCCATGGATGAAGATGGTGGAGGTGGTGGGGGGGAGGGTGGAATGGAGTATAAAGTGTTGTATCAGAAAGTGGTGGAGGAGTTTATCTGTAGTAATGAGATGGGATTTCGGCAGCTGTTGAAGGAGTTTCACGATCATCAGATGGTGGTTAGTAGGAGGGATGGGGGTGGGGCGGAGATGTTGGGGGTCCCGTGGAGGAGGGAGGAGATGGAGGCCATTCTGGAGGATTTGGTGGGCTGAAAGAGAAGTACATGAATGTACGTGAGGAAACCAAGCATGATACCCACGTAGCCTAGAGGCGGTGTAAACAATCTGAAATCTGTTCAATCGTCAAGCAATGCAAAGACACGCCAACACAACTTAACGCTAGAGCTCAGCACACTCCCTCTCCAACCACTTCAAAGTCCTCTCGTCCTCCTCAAAGAAGCTCTTCGTCTTCCCCATGATCTCCTTGTGGTAATCATCAACCCAAGCCCTCTCCTTCGGCGTTAACAATCCCACATCAATCAGCTTCCGACAATAGGGCACCATAGTCACATGCTCGAACCCCAAGTATGGTTTATCCCCAAACCGATGTTTCGTCTCCACCTCCTTCGCCATGATAATATTCTCAATCCTAATCCCGAAATTGCCATCTTCGTAATACCCGGGCTCGTCAGAGAGGACATTCCCGGCTGAAAGCGCAACTTCAGAATATGCTATGCGTGTCCCTACGCCTATGGGGCCTTCGTGCACGTTTAGATAGCTACCAACGCCGTGCCCGGTGCCGTGGCGATAGTCGAGGCCTTCAGACCAAAGGAATTGGCGCGCAAGGGTGTCGAGGGCGAAGCCGGAGGTTCCTTTGGGGAAGACGGCGGTGTCGAGGGCTATGACGCCCTTTAGGACTAGTGTATATGATTTTCGCTCGAGCTTTGTGGGGTCGCCGAAGTGCAGCGTACGCGTTGTGTCCGTCGTGCCGTCGAGGTATTGGGCGCCGGAGTCGCAGAGGTAGATGGCACTTGAGTCAATGGTGGAGCATTTTCCCGGTTCGGGTTTGTAATGGATCACAGCTGCGTTTGGGCCGTTGGAGGAGATGGTGTCGAAGGAGAGGCCGGCAAAGTTGTGTTTTTGTCTGCAAAAGGAAGTTGAGACACGCACTACGTGGAAGAGATGCATTGTACTTACGATCGAATTTGCTCAAGCTTGTCAGCTGCTTGGACCTCATCGAGTTTTGTGCCCTTCTCTATGAGTTCGTCTTCCAACCAGGCAAAGTACTCGCTCAATGCTGCTCCGTCTCTAACGTGACATGCTCGCATGCCTTCCAGCTCGGTTTTGTTCTTGATGGCTTTCGCGTCACCTACTAGACTTCGGAGTTCGTCAACTTTCTCTTCGCCGCCGAGTTCGAGGCTTAGGGCCCATGATGCTTTGGTCGAGATCATATATTTTCGCTTCGGTGCTGAGTTTTCCTCCTCGGAGATGTTGGTCTCGTGTTCCTTTTCAAGATCGGGTTTGAGACTGAGCGTTTTGGTGTCTTCTAGGATTGCGTCGTAGGGTCTGATTTGGACTTTTTCTCCAAGATGGGTTTCCACGTCTGGGTTGAGCTTTTCTGAGTCGACATAGAGCGTGGCAGTCTCGGGCGTGATTATGGCATAGGAGAAGAACACGGGATTGTAGGGAATACTATAAATGAATTAGATCTCAGGTCTTCTTACAGTCCCGATAGTCAGCCGTACTCGTTTCCCCTGAGGTTGTACAGCCAGGCAACTTCATCCAGCATAGCTTCAGAGCGAAGTAGTATTAATATAAGTTTCGAGCGACCCACATACGCCAGACATACATATGATAAGGCCTGCGCTCTTGTTCTTTTCGAGCTCCTTTCTCAAATCATCAATCTTTTCCTCGAATTTCTTGCCCGTGAATTCCAAAGGTAAGGTCTTGACTTTCTCCTTTGGCCTTGAAGGTCTCTTGTCACCCCATATCACATCGACCAGATTGGTCTTGGCTCCAACAAGTGCACCACCCTTCTTCTTGATCTTCTCAGCCAACTTCCGTGCGTCAGCTACAACACGTTAGAAAGCAAGAGTAGATTCTCTTCCTCAGGATTGCATACGAGCAGTTATAACAGTGGGATCTACGCCTACGGTCTTGTTGCCCTGTGCTTGGTCTGCGGTCCTGCGCAATGTCAGGCTTATGACTGGCATAAGAGAAGTCCGGGCAGTCTGACCATTCTTGCCAAGTCGGAACGTCTTCAATGCCTTGTTTTAGTAGTTCCCAGTTCTCATCGAGCTGTTTCGAAGCCTGATTGAAGTATCGACCATCTGTTGCCATTGCAGCTTTGTCTAGCGTGACAACTGCGGTACCAGCAGAACCAGTAAAGCCACATATGTATTCTATGATCATAAGCCAAATCAATCTTTCCATACGATCTCAGTAGCTTACCTCGACGAGCATCGCATGCTGCAATATATTCAGACTGATGGCTATCCTCTGATGGTACGACTTGGGAAAAGTATCAGAGTACATTCGTCTAAAAATAAAGAGGAAATCTCTTACTATAAACATCGATTTCGTGCTCCTTCATGAGATTTCGGAGCCTTTTCAGGCGCTCTGTTGTATTCACGGTCTCCATGTCGATTGCAAGGATTCTACTGGTACAATGTGCCTGTTTAGACGAGAACTGGGAATGGGGTGTGCAGACTCTGTTCGCAGAGGGAAGATGGCTTCTAGGACGCAGTAGTCGCAAGATGAACATTAGTACCAGAAAATCAGAAATATCGATAGAATTGTAAAGCAGACAAGTACGAGAAACACTAAAACGTCGATCATCAAATTACACGCTAGCCTGAATAGGCATGCTTACCAGGATATCAGCCAGCCTTATCAACTAGATCAAAGTTCCTTAAGCCAGCGAAGGCATATCTATGGGGATACCACTCGCAACCTTCGGATTCTTCAAGATGTGATATGGTCGCTCCTTCCATAAAATATCGAGGACGGTCTTTCAAACCGCTAATCCCATTCAAGATTAGCGCCCAAGACATCAACCCCGTTCGAGCTTTGTATTAAACGTCAACTTTCATCATGACAACGAAAATTCGATGACAAGCTGCAATCACCAGTCCTGCAGCTTTGATTGACTAATGATGCGAATCGGTAGACACTGACAACAAGCCCGGGTGCATTATCTGTGTTGCTCTGTTCTCTAAATAATTGTGGGCTCTGCACTTGTGCTTTAGCATCCACATGGGTACACTCCGTGAAGACCCGGCCTCGTACCTCATCTCTAAGATACAGCAGTCCGTGGCTTTTGAAGCCCAAAGCTCGTTCTATCATGGCTTCAAATGGCACGAACGGCGATTACCAGCCGGAAATGCAGCCACAACATATGGCGGGGATAGAGATAGTAAGATCCAGTCGTTTTTGCAGAAGTTCAGATCCTCAATTTATGTTCTAGCTTGTGCAGAGATTGTATCAGCCGGGGTCACCGAAAGAAATATCCAGGATAGACGCTACTCTACGAGAGCTGCAGAAATCGCAGCGAGGCTGGCAGCTTGCGGACGAACTTCTTCAAAGTTCGGACACACAGGTCCGTTTCTTTGGTAAGTTTTTTCAGAGCTATCAATATTTAGCAAGCTCTATGTTGGAAGTGATACTACGTGTTTCGACAGCAAAAAGCAGAGTCAATATCTACCTCCTGTATACTCCCGCACATGTTCCTCAAATCAACTCAGGAGCTCGAGAGAAACTACTCACAGAAATGTATACACAGGTGCTTTGACCTTCACCATCAAAATTAAACGTGACTGGTACGTCCTTAATTCTACTAGGTTTGTTACAGAGCTATGCTGACAGCTTAGGGACTCGCTGAGCGAAGAAGAGGCTACTCAACTACTGGACAGGTTGATCAGTTGGCTTATACGACTCGTCAATGCCGGGGAATCAAAAACGGTCATCAAAAAGCTGTAAGACAATTTCCAGAGTCTAGATATCCTAATTGATCCCCTTCCTGGAGACTCAAAATCTGTGTCCAGAGTGGGATCGTGGCTTCTTACCCCAAAGCGATTGCCGAGACATCTCTTACTACTCAAGTTGACGTTTTCTAGATGTGATGCTTACTCCGAGATGTGCCAGGTGTAGCTCCTTAGTCTTGTATTACCTTCGTCCCTCAGGTCCCTGGACAAATTGCGTCAGGCATTTGATCTTGTCCTTGAACCAAGGAAGCCTTGTCCCTAGTAACGCATTGGATTACGAACCTTCTTCTGCGGCAAGAGTACCCAGTCTAAGTTCCTCATCTACGTTGGCCGTCTTATGGTTCGCTTCATACCTTGTCCAAGAAGTTGGTGAGGCAATGTTCATAGTCATTTTTCTCCCTTTCATACTATTCTCGGGGTCTCAAGACAGGTTCGGGGGTGGAATTGTGGATTCTTACCTCAAACCCACTCCCGATATGTGTCTTGCTACTCGTTCTTTGTGTAGTAAAGGAGTAATGCTAATTCGGAAATGTGCGTAGGTAAGGCGAGTAAAGACAGCATAGTGACGTACGTATCCCCTCCAAATTTGGGTGTCGCTCGTAGTGATTGAATCGCCCAGGCACAAGTACTATGAGAGAGTCTTGTCGAACATCGACGATGTTGCAGCACTCATTAGCTACACGATAACGCTGCTACCTGGACGTGATCCAATTATTTACAAAGATGGCATTACGTGCTTTCATGTGAGTTGAGAACGTGGATTCCCCCGCAAATGTGATGGCTAATGAGTCCAAGGCCTGGATTGGGTTCGCGCAAGGTGCCTATATCAATACAGCTATGGAACCAGGGCCACTAAGGCAGCTCACCCCACTAGCGGTCTCGGCTTTAGCTCATGAGGAGACCTACGACGCTGCAGTAGAATTATTTACTGACGTTTTGGCAACCTTCTCTGCTTTCTTCACTGCCAAGGACTTCGAGGCTTTTTCTGTGCTCCTCACCTCGTCACAAACCCAAGAAGTGGTCTCGAGACTGAAGGCGGGCGATTTTGAAGATGAGAAACTGCAATTTGCAGGATTCTTGACAGCATATGGCGATGTAACTGTGCAAGACCTGGCCAGGTACGTACTTTCCAGGGCGATTTTCCCCCGGTTGGGCAGGTTTCGGGGGCCTTGGCTCAAGTACAAAGCCAAAGACATGTCCCCCAGCCCCGAAGATGTCCTAAAAGAGTAGTGCTGACTCCGAAATTTACGACAGGGGTGTGGACGACCCGAAGCCAAACCAAATCTTGCACCACCTATTGGATCTGCTAAGGTGTCCGGGATACCCTATCGTTGAGGACCAGATCTGCGCTCAAGCTCTGGAATTCTGGATGACATATACAGAACACCTGACTGAATCGCTTTACGACTACCAGGAAGGTCACACACCAGAATGGATAGAGGGAGCCAAAAAGCTACTAACAACAGTCATTGAAGCCTGCTGGTCAAAGATTGAAATGCCGCCCCGCGAGATAACTGCTGTATGGGATGAGGACGACAAGATCAGGTGGAAAAGCTTCAGAGCAGACGTAGAAGATTTACTTCAGTCATCCTACATCCTGCTTGGTGCGGAGATGCTTGGCAAATTTGTCCAAAATGCTCTTCAGTCCCTCCAAGATCGTTCTTGGATTCCGCTGGAAGCCACACTGTTCTATATCAACGCACTTTCAGACACGATTACACAGGAGGAACTGGTCGAACAGGCATTGACCGCGCTCTTCGGCTCCTCGCTGTTCGTTGATATAAGCAGTAAGACGGAGCAGATCCCGAGAAAGGCAGGGCATACAACATGTGAGATGATCAGTAGATATACCACTTGGATTGAGAGCCATGACCAATATCTGCCGGCGATGTTGAATTTTCTTTTCGAATTCCTGAAAGATGATCCATCGGCAACGATGGCGGCAAAAGCGATCGAGCGAACTTGTTATTCATGTCGCAAGGATTTGGTCCCGCAAATCTGGCCCTTTCTACAGCAATACGAGGCTCTTTTGTCTTGGGACACGATAGACTCATATGCTATGCAAAAGGTGATAGGTGGCATTGCAGCCATCATTTCAGCAATACCAACCAGCACGGAAGAAGAGAAGTTTGAGCCGCTGTCATTGCTGATCAAGTCCGTGGAGCGAGATGTTGACACTTGCGTTGACCTGATGAAGTCTGTAACGCCCGTGGTGCCCGAGAGCAAAGAAGTTGAAGATGCCGTACTCGTTGGTATCCGTGCCTTGAAGTGCCTTAGAAGCATCGGAAAAGGCTTGCAAATACCTGATGACGAGCCCATCGACATCGATGCACGCCAAGACCTTATAGAGTCGCGATTCTGGAAACAAGGAAATGGGTCCACATTACAATGGAGAGTCCTGCACATTTTGCAAACGTTGTTGGGCTGGATGAAGTGGCACGGCGACATCATCGAAGCAATCTGCGACATGCTTCGCACTGGCTACAAGGAGGTAAAACGTAAGGCACTTTTCGGAGTTTTCTTTCCTATCTGCTACCCTTTCTCGAGTTTCAAGACATGGTTTGGGAGTAAAATCGCGGGTTCTTACCCCATAACTCCTCCCGGATTATGTCTTAGTATCCAAATTTTGGCCCGACAAGGTAATGCTGACTCGAAATGTGCCAGGTGGCCTTTTCGTCTTCCAGCCCGTTGTTACAGTCAACTTCGTTCTATCCTGCTCAATAAAGACACCACGGCTGGACTATGTGTTGGACACAGCAAGGGCAATGCTGACCCAAAAATCACAGGAGGTACGTCTTCTCGGAGTTTTAATTGCATATCAAACACGGTAGCTGGAGCTGCAAGACATGTTTTGGGAACGAGGATGGGTCCACCCATTGTACTCCCTAAACATGTTTTTGGACTCAATCATTGTCCACTGAAGGCATTGCTGACTCTGAAATGTTGAGTAGTCTGAGCTTGACATGGTATACGTAGCAACATCGTTCTTAGAACACCTCCTTACTCTTATCGACCTGATGGGTGGTTAGTAGGGCCTTATGTTTTGGAGAGGAGATACGCATACTAATATGGATATATAGAGGAACCTTCGTCTGACCCCGAGGTAGCTTCCAGCGGCATTTGGCTTGCTAGCCAAATGATCCCACGCTTCCTTTCTTGGTAAGGCACTTTTTGAAGTGATCTTTACGGGTTCCTCGCCCTAACAGCAGTCCCAAGACATGTCTCGCGACTTGTCCCTGTGTCTTAAGAAGTATGCTGACTCCGAAGTGCGCGCAGCATGATGAGAGTCTCGAACATCGAAAAAGTCTTCGCATTCGCCCTGAAGAGTCTTCAAGCAACGGACATCATGCCAAAGCGTGCAGCTGCTGATTTTTGGGCAATTATTTTCCACCAGCTTCGAAAAGAGAACTGACTGACAGAGAGCACAGACTCTCTTCGTCCAGAAACATGACGATCTATCTGAGGAAACCACCGCGATGGTGCAGGCAGCTATGCAAAAGTATGGACCTCATGTGTGCCAGATCCTAGTCTTCCAAATTGCAGGAGATGCAGCACGTAGTGAATTGAACGTGCTATCCGAGCCGCTGAAGAAGCTCGTATTTGGTCAGCCAAGAGCGAAAAAGTGGCTTTCGGATGCTTTGGACAGTGACTACTTCTTCCCAAGCACAAAGGTTGGGCCGAATGAAAAGAGGATCTGGCTACAGAAGATTATGCAGTAAGTTGAATGCCTTGTGATAGTATCTCTTGCCCTTGCTGACTCAGGGGCATAGTTCACGAGGTACGTTTGTTTCGAGCCTTTCCCCTTCATCGAGCCCCTAGTAGAAACCCGATAAAAGGCTTGTGCACATATTGGGGGGGGAAGTATCTCTTGCACCAGGCTTGGTATCAGAACAAGTGGCAGTCGCAAGGACTACAGAGCTCAAAATGAGCAATAAGACTGCCACTTGTTTTGAAATCCTGTCTGGCACGCTCCCGGAATGGAAGCCCTGACCTAATTTCTGCCCGTAAAATAATAGCTAATTCGGATATGTTGAATAGGATCCAAGGCAACAAACCAAGCGGTCATGGACTTCTGGATCGCCTGTCGAGGAGCCGAGTTCGCTTATGCTTCATGAGCCGAGATAGAAGAATGAAACATGAATTACGACCTAACGAAGAAGCATCATTCAATGCTGCCTAGCGGCAGATGCCGTGAGCATAGCGATGGCGCTTCTTGTACAATATCAATACCTAAAATGCATGGCTACCCAGAAACATCCCTCGTTCCCTAAAACTCCGCAAGTGACGCCAGCGCAAAGGTGGTTCCAAAGCTAAGCTTGAATGCCGCATTGTCTTCTATCGCGGACCGCAGATCTATTCCCTTCACATACTTTTGTATCCTTGAAGTTGGAATAATGTTGTATCCTCTCGAAGCCAGGAACTATATGTACCGATAAGCCCGGCATTCTTTCGTTTTCATTCAAGCCACTCATCTTACCTGGACGCCAACAAGCAAGATCCCAAACAAAAGCGCCAGCGTCTTCGAAAATGTACTCACAGCCACTCCGCCCAGCAGTCCTACAAGCCGTCAGCGTACGTCCCTCATGTAGCATCATCCGAACCTGCAGAGCCAAATTGTCACACATACCGATTATACTCCCAGCACTAAGCTGCCTATAAGCCGCTGGGTTCGGCCGCCCATCCTTGAATATAGGCACTTTCGCATCCCGCGAGTACGTCTTGAAAGACTCGGATACCGTGTTCATGGGAGTAGCGCCTGGTCCCTCGCATAAGAGCGGTCTTTGCCTGTAGAGAGCTTGTGTTGCGAAGAGGGAGGAGATGCCCAGGCCGATACCGACGGAGAAAAGGGGCCGAGTCCGGAGGAGGTTGAGGGATGCCATTGGTAATTGGAGAGAAAGAGTGTTGTAGTACTGTGATCTAGTGGTAAAAAGCGGTCAATTGATAGTGAAGATATGGCGGTGTGTTTGTAAGGCGAGCTTTCTGGAGCTCCCACTTCCAAAGCTTCACTTTGCCAATGATGACGGGACGTCGAATGTCGATCGGGTAAAGTTGCCATATCGGGTAACCTCGGAGAGGCGATAAGGTTGCATTATCTTAGCGGCGTCTACAATGTTCTTCTCCGCGTCCGGGTCCGGTCTCGGGCTTTGACAGAGTCATACATTCTGCTTGTATATATCTTGAACAAAAGACTACTTACGACTCATTTTATGTACATTTAGCATTGGGAGGTAGTACTGCATTTCCTCTAAAAGACACGTGCAAATTCAGCAAATCCACGCCCCACTTCTCTAAAACAAAATCTTGTCAAGTGGCGAGATTTCTTAATCATCTTCCATAAAAGCCTCCCCTGAAAGATCTCTCATCTTCTACCTGAATCACCTCCAGCATATACCGAAGAACCACACCTTCATCTCTCAACCACATCACACACCAATCCTTCAACATGGCAATCAACGACGCCTCCTCCTCCAGCAATGGCCCCACTCCCGCCTCTTCCACCGCCTCCACCGCCTCCATCCCCACCTTCGCCATCAAATCCGGTCTCGCCCAAATGCTCAAAGGCGGCGTAATAATGGACGTCGTAAACGCCGACCAAGCCCGCATAGCAGAAGAAGCCGGCGCCTGCGCCGTCATGGCTCTCGAGCGCGTCCCCGCCGATATCCGTGCCCAAGGCGGCGTGGCCCGCATGTCAGATCCCCACATGATCAAGGGCATAATGGAGACGGTTACGATTCCTGTCATGGCAAAGGCACGGATTGGACATTTTGTGGAGTGTCAGATTTTGGAGGCGTTGGGGGTGGACTATATTGATGAGAGTGAGGTGCTGACGCCTGCGGATCCGACGCATCATGTCGAGAAGCATCCTTTCAAAACGCCGTTTGTGTGCGGTTGCAGGAATTTGGGCGAGGCGTTGAGGAGGATAGATGAGGGCGCGGCGATGATTAGGACGAAGGGGGAGGCCGGGACCGGTGATGTGATTGAGGCTGTCAGACATATGCGTACCGTTACCGCCGAAATAAACAAGGCAAAGGGCATGAACGACATGGAACTCCGCGTCTACGCTAAAGAGATCAACGCCTCCTTTCCCCTATTGAAACAGACCGCCGAGCTGGGCCGCCTTCCCGTCGTGAATTTCGCCGCTGGAGGCGTAGCAACGCCTGCGGATGCGGCGCTCATGATGCAACTTGGATGCGATGGCGTGTTTGTAGGCAGTGGGATTTTCAAGAGTGGGGATGCGGCGAAGAGGGCGAAGGCTATTGTGCAGGCCGTGAGTCATTTCAATGATGCGAAGGTGTTGGCGGAGGTTAGTAGTGAGATTGGGGAGGCGATGGTTGGGTTGAATGTTGGGAGGATGAGCGAGGGGGAGAAGATGGCTGGCAGGGGATGGTAGAGAATTCAGAGGAGGAATATGAAGTTTGTAGATACGATTGAAAAATGGATAATTTTGCACATAATCACCGCATCACCTATTCCGTAAGGTTCAACTCAAAGGGCCTTAATGATGCTTGAATTTCTGACTATACGATAGGAAGAGGTAGGATATCTCACCTATCCCACAGAGCCTCACTAAGTACCAACAACCTGTCATCCAACTCCCTCCTACTTCTGACCTGCACCTCCCGCTGCCTACTCTCCGTCCCCTGCTTGTACCACAGCTCCACCAGTGTCTTCAGCTCTTCCAGATCAAACCCTTCTAATCCTTCCCCTCCTTTATCTTTCGCCCTTGCAATAATGTTATCTGCACCCTCCATAAACAGATCGAAGAACCTCGCGCTGCGTTCGAGTTCTATGCTGTGGTCTCCTGACGCTGTTTCGATGGATTTCAGGTTTTGGGAGAGCACGAGGATGTTGAGTTGCATTCTACCGCAACCGTGCTCGTTCATGCCGCCGATTATGTGGGAGGCGTTGGTTACGAGAGAGCTGTCGATGAGTAGTGCCAGACCTGTCGTGATAAAATTTTGGGCTGGAGTTGGGAGATGAGTAGATAGAGTGTCGGCAGATGAAAGTAGGTCAGCGTTCAGCGAGAGTATGGAAGGATCAGGATCTTGAGCTGGTTGGGCGAGCAGGTAGGGTGCGTGGAGGGTACGATTCAGCATGTGGATTACGCCGAGACGCACATCGATGTGCAGAGTGAGAAGCGCAGTGGTGCCGAGAGTGCGTATAGAAGCCAGGATGCTGTCGAACGCTTCGACAGTTTCTTGAGTCATGGGCAGGTAGATTGGGGTACTTTCGTCTTGAAGCCTTGCAGCGTTCAAGAGAGACCATTGTCGGTTGTGCTGCGGTTTGGCGGAATCTCGGTTTGATCGCTGTTTCTCAGGTATGACTCTTCGGAGCTGGTAGAGTTGGCTGGCAAGCCATTGCTGATTCAAGATCATGTTAGCGTGGTGCAACACAAGCGGGTCACAGATTGATGTTTTCTTACCGTGCTGGTATATATCAAACACAGAGCAATCACCGATCTCTGATCAGAAATGATGTCGAAGGGTTCTGGTGGTGTCTCAATTGTTTTCCTTATAAGGAGCTTGACCTCCTAGTGATCGTGAGCTAGCGCAAGAGTTCGAAATCTTCCCCGACGTACCTTTTGCATGAGATTCTCCTGCAGTGCATCCATGGATTCGCCTTTCCATATATACTCGACAAGGTTACGTATCTCTCCAGCGTCTGCCATTGCCGCTGCTGTCTTCAAAAAACGCACCTCATCTTGCACCTGTAATTGAGGTCTTTTCACTAGAGCTAGAAAGCGTCAGACCATGAGGTAGACTAGGAGCTTGGGACATTACCTTTGTACCACTCGCAGCATCTATCATAATAAGCCACTATTTGTGAAATAATTAATTGCGTCGAAGTCAAATCAGGGGGTATAGTATCGAGTAGTTTACAAAACGATCTTATCAAAACGAAGAAATTGTAAGTGCCCTACAAAGGTCAGCAAAAGCAGTCGTAATTTTGAACTTTGAACAGTCACCTTAAAGATGGGTTTAGCTGAACGCTGCGACCACTGCGAGTCTTTCTGAAACGCATCAAGTTCGACGAAAGATTGTGTACATAGCTCTGTGACAGTCTCTTCAAGCTGAGGCTGGAAAATATTCACGAGGAACTCGTCAAGAAACGAAGTCAGTGTGCTCATCGCGATGTCAGAGTCGTGAGGGACGATGTCTTTTAGTCGTTGAAGGAATGACAATGAAGGTGGGAGGAGAGAGCTAACGTTAAAGACATTCGGCTCTACAAGTAGCTTGTGACCTGCGACAGGGCCATCCGTGGTCGTAGCAGTGGTGTTGTGACTGATACCAGAGCGTCTTTGGTTCTTTGAGACGAGACCAGGCACAGAAGCCTGCAGTATTTGATCCAAATCTCGCTGGTCAGCTGCTAGATCGGCGGACTTTTGGTCGATTTCGGACAATTTGAAGACACGCTTTAAAAAGTCAGCTCTGATCTGAAGCCTTGCGGGATATTGATTACCTTGTTCCTCACACGTGGGTTCCGATGGAAGATATTAGCCTCAGCGCCAGGCTGGCGGCCATACCTGGATGACTGGTTTTCATCCGTAGCCAGGTAGTCATGAAGTAACGACCGCATCTGACTGTATCAGTACAACCCGCTGAAATTGCACACCGCAGCATACCTCGCTCTGGTACAGTTTCCACATTTCTTTGAAACCTCTCAGCAGACTCTGCGGTTGTCTGACTCCCTCCCGCTTCACGATGCCAGCCACCACTTCATGTACGGCGCGATGACCCTCTGCAATGGCTTCAAGTTTGGAGTATAGCGTCCATAGTAGGTCGTTAAGAACTTCATTTCGGGCACTGTTGTTGGCAAAGTCGAACTGTAAAGGACCTCTCTCTGTCTTTTGCGGACCACGCGTATACGCTGTATGGCGCAGGTCAACCTCTTGATTTGTCCTGTCAACGATGGCAAAGAGCTCCACGGGAAGTCTTTGCTCCATGCGGTCTACTGCTACATCCAGATGACCTAGCTTGTTCAATGATTCAATGACCATGTGTATGTACTCAAAGCTGTCTGTCTCGGGGTTACTAGATGCGTCGTCTTCCATTGGCGCAGAAATGTCTAGACCATCAAGAAATCGATAGAGAGGCCTGCTCCAGGTATTTGGCAAAGGCGGCTTACCAGTCTCAGATGGGCTGACGCCGCTATTGGCCGAGACTCCGGTATATGGTTTCCATCGGTCTTGACAGTATGGTGATTTCAGGTATAGATGGTCATGAAGCTCCTCGATGAGTATGTCGGTCAAAGAAGCTTCTTGATTACTAAAATAGATCCGGAGGTCTGTCAATGCTCCTATGTTGTCCATGTCTGATCGTCTAATCATTCTTAAAGCATCTTGAAGCAAGTCGACAGCGAGCAAAAAGTGCTTGTCAGAGATTCGGGCATCTAACAATTCAGGCACCAGTTGTAGCTTCTCAATCTGTCCCAGTATTGAAAGCATGTCATCGTATTTTTGGGAAGACGATCCCAAGCCCTTGAGTTCCGGCTTTGTAACCATGAGATTGGACTTCGCGCCATGAATTGAATCTCTCAGTGATCGCACACGGCTTTGGGACGCCTGAATGCTTGATTGAATTTTGTGGAATGTCCCGATGGAGCTGTTGAATCCTTGATGGTGCTCATTCACGATCGCTTTCAGAGCTTTCTGCAGGTGCCTATTCGTCCGTTGGAAGTCTTGATAATCATTACCACGGCCTAAAGAGCTGTAGTCCATCAACTGCAAAGCAACATGAACCGGAACACAGTCGTCCCTGGTCAAGACATCCCAATTCCCATTTATATGGTCAAGCACCCCTTCAATCTGCTTCCCCCCTGACCCACTGCCATCCAGTCTCGAACTATCTTGACCGTGTCCGCTTCTTTCACGACTCCTACTTGTATCATAGTCGTCGGTATCTCTACCCCCAGCTGCGAAGAGCCTCCCAGTTGACTCATCGGTGCCACGCCGTAAGAGGGAGGGTTGAGGTTCAGGCTCGGTAGGCACGGAGAGTGAGTTTTCCTGGTAGCCTCCAAATCCTCCATATCCTCCTGCTCGACGCTGGCCCCTTCCTCCTGCCGGCTCTTCCTCTTGACGCGAATCTTCATAACGATTGCTGCCATAGCCATTCGTGTAGCCATTGCTATATGACATGGTTAAGAGAAGCTTGGGGAAGACTCGATCGTTGTCTGATCATCGTTGGAGAGTACTAGCTGTCAACGAACAAATGTCTTGATATCGGTACTGGTGATACGAAGCTCTAACATTTCTGCTGGTAAACTCAGTCAACGCGGTCTCGATGCTGAGCTCGATATTACTCGATGCTACAAACTCGAGGTCTGCTGCCCTCAGGATGTAGCTCGGCTGTACCTACGCTAAGAACTCGGCTGTCCCTAAGCTAATTCTAGAAGAACCTCGGCTGTCCTTCGATCGTTAACGTAATATAATTACGTGGTCCCGCTATCCGTAGTTCCCGCCCGTTAAATTATAAGTTTAGATTTACCCCTAGATTATTTCTCCCTCCTATTCTTTTAGTAATAGATTAATAACTAATTATAAATTAATTAATTATTAATCTATTTTATCTCTACTATTTATTATATTTTATTTTATTATTAATTTATTAGCGATAGACTTCCCTAGTATTTTATACTACGTTAATATATATTAATTAATTATTAATTAATTAATATTAATTATAGTCTTTACGGATTACGCTTTATACTAAAAATATCTTATTAATAAATACCGTAGGGAGGACTAGCCTTTATTTAAAATAAAAGTAATTAATTTCGAATTAATTACCTAGATAAAACTAGGTTTTATTAATTAATTCGAAATCGATTAAAAGGATAAGGTCGTATTTTAGATAAAAGAAGTATTCTATCGATATATAAATAAAGAAGGAGGGAAATATCGAAGATTTATAAATTAAATTAATTATTAATTTATTAATACGATATTTTAAATTAATATTAATCGATTATTAATTAATTTAGAATAAATTTAGTAACCCCGGGGCTTTAAAAAACTATATAAAATCATATAACGTAAAATTCGTTTATATTTTAACGGGAAAATTAAAAAATAAAGAGCTCGATAAAGTCGATAATAAGAATAAATTCCTAATTAATTATTATAATATTATTAATATATTTCTAATTAATTAGGATAATATTAAATATTAAATAGTAATATAAAGGATAATATAGTATATCGTTAATTTAATTATTAATAGATTATTAATAAATTAGTTTCTTAGAACGATTAAATAGCCCCCGAAACTTAAAGTTAAAACTCCGCCCCTCGAGCTTCTTAAGCGTCCTATAATAGATAAGAGAAATATAAATATTCAACTTTTAATTATTTAGGAATCGATTATTAATTAATTTATAATTTAATATTCTTTAGGCCCTTAAAGCCCTTAGTCTTCCTATTAAAAATTACCCTTTATATAATAATTATAATCGTAATAGGATATTAAGTAAATTATTTATTCTTAATATATTAGGAATTAATTTCTAATAGATTTAAAACTACTTCCGCCTCGACGCGTATAAATATATAACGAGGTTCAATCTAATCTAATTAATTTTTAATTAGTTAGGAATGGATTTAAAGAGGATAATCTAAAATATATTATTTAAAGACTAGAATAAAGAGAATTCATTTAATTAATAAATTAGAAATTAATTAGCCCAGTAAATAGTAGTAGAATAAAATAATAATATTCCAAATAAATCTATTATGAATTTATTACCTTTTTAATTTAATAAAAAAAATTAAAACCGGCCTAAAGAGCTACCTAGGGTAAATATTATAATAAAGATAAATAAATTAATTAATAAAGATAAAAAACTATATATATAAACTAATTATAATAATAAAGATATAATATTAAATATTTAAATATAATATAAATAGTGTAAAGAAAATAGAAATATAACTTTATTTAAGAA